>ERZ809209.31-NODE-31-length-103972-cov-38.088542_pt1 | contig 103972 bp, 81 predicted proteins | sample MGYA00520514_ERZ809209 | MGnify/ENA primary metagenome ERZ809209 (study PRJEB31576, sample SAMEA3212657) | Homo sapiens | biome: human-gut; feature: human gut; material: fecal | place: Sweden | collected 2012 ...
GTAAGAACTTTAAAGCATATCTTCCAAATATTTTCGGAAGTTTTTTTTTATTTTTTCTTTTTCCTGTATTTTCAAATCCTTTAAACAAGGATAAGAAAAGCAAAACAAGAAAAGTTCTTTTTCTTTGCGAGTCGGACTGCAAAGATAAGGAGAATTATTAATAAGTTCCAAATGTTTTTCGAAAAATATTTTTATCTCTTTTTATTTCTCTGTGTCACCTTCCACACTTCTGTTTCAGTATTTCAATCTTACCACTTTCCTTCTCTTGGAAAGCGGGTGCAAAGGTATAGGATTTAACAATACAAGCCAAACATATCTATCATTTTTTTTAATAAAAATGAAACTTTTTTGTAACTTACTGATTCATAAATGCATTTCGCATGAACAATTTTGAAGAAAGGAAAAAGAGAGAAAATAACTATACATTATATATATACGTGCGCGCGAAGAGCACGAAGAAAGAGAATAAAAACATTTTATAAGCATGCCGGATTGGGTGGTGGCGGTTCTGTCAGTATAGTCGCCGCATCAAAGCAGGGACATTGTTTCACCCACTCTTCCGGCTCTATCTCCCCGTTATGGTTCAGGTCGGGGCTCAGGTCGCGGTGACCGCAAAGCCGGGAACCGGGATAATCCTTCAGCAGCAGCAACACAAGCACACGCAGGGAGTGCTTTTGAAAAAGGGTGCGTGTATCGGCAGGGCGACCGCACTCGTCAAGACCGCCTTCGTAGCAGACACCGATGCTACCTGCATTCCAACCCCGGACATGGGCACCAGGCAGGGACAAGGGACGCAGGGACTTGATGTCACCGTTCTTGCGGATATAAAAATGATAACCTGCGCCGGAGAAGCCCCGGCGCAGGTGGTCTGTCGTCAAGTCGTGCTCCGTATAGCAGCGGTCGCAGCGGGTGGCGGAACAATGGACGACGATAAGATTGATGAATCTCATGAGAATTAAAAATTAGAAATTAAAAATTAAAAGTGAAGGAAACCCGCTACACTGTCATGGCATGGGCGCTCAGGGCACCAATAAGCGCGGAGGCTACAGCGATTATCACTTTCAGAATCTTATCCCAAACAGATGATTTTGTACTCATAAAATTAAGGATTAATAGTTAAGAATTAATGGTTAAGGATTAGTGATTAAGGATTAAGGGCTAATGATTAATGGTTAATCATTAGGGATTGATTAGCGATAAGCGATTTGCTTGTGTTCATTAACCATTAATCACTAACCCTTAATCATTCCTTCTTTATCCCAGCGGATTTTCGCCCTGGTCGCCGTCGTCGCCGGAGCCGCCTCCGGAACCACCGCCTTGATTGCCGCCGCCGGAGCCGCCCTCCTCGGGCTTGTCGAGCACAAAGCCCACATTCGCCGGGCTGCGGGTCACGGCGGTACTGCCGTTCACCAGCTTCAGCTCCTTGTCGGGGATAAAGCGGATATTCACCTTCGAGATATTGCGCACCGTACATTTGTCCGAGGCCTCCATGCCGGGACAGCGGAACGTCATGTGGAAAGTGCCCAGCTGGTTCAGCTTCACCTTGTCGCCGTTGGCAAGGTTGCCTTGAATCTCCTCCACCAGGGCTTCGATGACGTGCTTCACGTCGCCCTTCGTCATGGCACAGTTTTTCTGAATGGAGGCGGCAAGGACATCGATGTCCACGGTGCCGCAGGTCTTGGGTTTCTGACGGAGATAGTACAACATGGGCGAAGCCGGGTTGCTTACGATTTTACGGCGCTGGAAGCGCTCTACAATTACATCCATAAATTTGAAAAGTTAAGGTTTAAGTTAAGAAAAATGAGTTATAAGAGAGAAGTGGGTAAGGGAAGGGATAGGGCGCCCGAATCAATGATTATTCCTTTTCTTAAGCACATTACAAAGATACAACATTAAGAAGCGGAAGTCAAGTGTTTTGCCATTTTTTTTACTACAAAAAACACGGAGACACAGAGTTTTTCAAGCAATAAGAAAAATCTCCGTGTCTTTGTGTCCCTGTATTCTATAAATTTCCATCCATCACTTTGCATTCCTCGTCAGCCACTCCAATGGTGGTATGTAGTCCACCAGTTTTGTCATGCTTTGGTTATGATGGAAATAGACTTCACCGGTTTTGCCATTACGGTGCTTGGCTATGATGACGATACCCAGGCCATCGGTGGGATAAGTACTCTTCTTATCGACGGTCTTGCCGTAGAGGGCAGGGCGGCAAAGCAGCATTACCATATCCGCATCCTGCTCTATGGCGCCGCTCTCGCGCAGGTTGCTCAGGGTGGGGCGATGGTCTATGCTACCGTCGCTCGCCCGGTTCAGCTGGCTCAGCAGCAGTACGGGGATATCCAGCTCCTTGGCCAGCAGCTTTGCCTTGCGGCTTGCCTGCGCCACTTCCTGCTCGCGGTTACGGTTTTTCTGGTCACTCCTCATTCACATAGTTGCAGATAGTCCACAATCACCATGTCACAGCGATTCTTGCTCTTCAGCAGGCGGGCGGAAGAACGCACGCGGTCCATGCTCGTCATCGGATGGTCGTCTATCAGTATGGGCAACCGCGACAACTCGGCAGACGCCTCATGCACCTGCCTCACCTCGCCGGGTGTGAGCTGACCGCTACGCAGGTGTTGCGGGTCTACCCCCTCCGTAGCTGCAAGCAGCCAGCGGTCTCCCAGGCGCTCGCCTTGCATTTCGAGGCTGAAGACCACCACATGACGCCCCGCCATGGCAGCGGCACGGGCCAGGTGGAGGGCAAAGGCCGTCTTCCCCACCGACGGACGGGCAGCAAGGATGTTCAAGTCGCCGCGCTGCCAGCCCGCCGTAACGTGGTCCAGAGCGTCAAAACCCGTAGGGATACCCGTAATGCCGTTGCATCCGTGCTCCATACGCTGCTCCACCTCGGCCAGCGTGTCGTCCATCAGCCGGTCTATGGAGCGAAGGTGGTCGGCTACGCCGCTCTCGTCCTCCAGCCCCTCCAGCAGTCGATGGGCTTCCACCAGGATGTCGTCAATATCCATCGACTCGTCGGCACTGAACGCCAGCAGTTGCTGGAATCCCGTACGCATGATACGCCGCGTGTGCAATTGCCTAAGGATGAGCGCATGATACTCCAGATGAGCACTGGAGCTGACCTTCGAGCTGATGCGTAACAGTTCGTAAGGCCCGCCCACGGCATCGAGTTTGCCACGGGCTGCCAGTTCGTTCTTCAGCGTGATGGTATCTATGGACTTTGCGCTGCGATACATCGATTGCAGGGCGGCAAAAATTTCCAGATTCTTCTCCTCGTAGAACATCTCGGGACGAAGTTTGTCCGCCACCAGAGGCATGGCAGCGCGCTCTATCATGCAGGCACCGATGACAGCTTCTTCGAGGTCACTGTCGTGGGAAAAAGTAGTTTCAGTCATCATATTCATTTTCAAAAGATTTGTCCGCCAGATAGGTGGCGGCTTGTTTACAATATTTTTGGTTGTTCAGATGGTCGTAATATTCGTCGATGTTGTCCAGTGCCCGCTGTTTCTCGCCTGCCGTCAATTTTTTCCATTCGCGACGGGCCCGGCCGATGTTTACCTTGGGATGCTCGGTGATGTCATGAAACTTTTCCCAGAAGATGCAGAAGTCCTCTCCCACCCCAGCCACCGGCGCTGCCTTCTTCTTCCGCGGGGCTGCTTTAGGACGGGCATTGCCAGTAAGGAAATCATAATCGGGGATACGGATGTGCATCACGTAGGGGTTGGCCACCCGCTCCACGATGCCGGCGTCGAACATCTTGTTGAAGAAGTAGCGCGTACGGTTGCGGGGCCACCCCAATATCTCCATCCAGCGGGCCAGGGAAAGTACGGACTCGCCACGTACACAGTCGAAAAGGTGTCCCCTGACGTTGCAGGTCACCGTGCTGTAGTTGACGTGTGTCAGCACAAAGACAAAGGCTTCGAAGGCATCGGCGGCTTTCTCTCCGGTTTTCATATTCATTTGTTCCTCAAACAAGGCTTTGGGGAAGAGGAGATAGCCTTTCTTCAGCATCTCCGTTGTCATGGGTCTCATTTCTTTTTCCATTTTTGTCTATTCTTAATTCGATAATGCGACAAAGGTAAGGGACCAGCCAGGGGGATACAAATAAGCAGTTAGAATCGGCTAAAAATTAATGAAATACATAAGGTGGCGAGAGAGGGGTTCACCTCATCCTCCACCACCCTATATGATAATATACTAAAATAATCAGAATGTATTAGAAATACATTCTCTATTTCGCATATTTTTTAGAGACCAGAAGATACGGATTTTTCACGGTCATATCCTTCACGTGGTCGGGCATCCCCCAGTAGCTCAGGAGGATGCCTATCTGTACGGGGGTGAGGTGGGCAGTCCTGGCGGTATAGCCCTGGTCCGTCAGATCCTTCAGCAGGCAAGCGTGTTCCGCAATGGAACGGCGCAGGGCCTTTACGGCCGAGCAGGCATACGCGTAGTTTGGGTAATAGGCCACTGCCACATCTGCAATGCGATGGCATCCCTCGAGCAGCCATTCAAAACTTTGTTCTTTTATCATTTTGCATATATTTATTAATAAAACATGTTGCAAAGTTAGAATGGGAGGGAAAACTGGGAAAGTTCGAGTGGCAATAAGAAAACTTGCTCAAGAAAAATGAATGTGTCAAAACGGTTGATGACACACCCTCACTGTCTTATTGATAAAAGCAACACTTTCATACTATAATAGTAAAGCACACATTTTGTGTATTTCATGCAACTTATCGGTCAGCGATTTTTTTTAAGAGAGACAGCCATATTATATCTCGCCTACCTATTAACGAGGAGTTCCGCACTAATCCCTAAGGCTGCTTCTACCATAAGAGCGAAGTCACTGGTTACATCTCCCTCTCCCTCTTGAAGTACCCCAGCACCGTGGCCGGTGTAAGACAGCAGCGTTCTACGCTTTTCAGGCGGCTCTGAAAAGTATATCGGGAGCATAGCACAAGGCAGAACCAAGTATAGTTCAAGCTACGGTGCAAGCGGTGCTGAAGGTGGTCGAAAAAACGGGAAACACGGGCAAAGAAGCTAGCGATACGCTCGCGGGGGACAAAACGGGAAGGCTGTACGGCAGCATTGCGGGAGCGCTTGGCGGCACGTTCCATCTGTGCAAGGGTATACTCCAGTTGCTCGATGTCATTGCGAGTGTTCTCCATGGTTTGTTCCAATTTCTCGCGTCGTGCCTGCTGCTTGGTATATCGTTCTTTTCTGTCAGCGATTCGGTTTTTGAGGTCTTCTGCGGTGAGGTTTATTCCTTTGTTCTGGATTGATTTCATTATAAACGTCTGTTTTATAGTTGTTTGTCTGTATATAAGTTCACGAAAACACATCATCCGTCTGCACCGAATACATAATGCATAAAGGGCAAACGGATGATATATCAGGAGCAAATGTACGATGAATATTGCAGATAAAGTTCTTAATGACCATTAAGTCTTGTTATAAAACATGATATTATCTACTGCAAATTTGGAGATTATCAGAAAACACGTACCTTTGCAATGTATTTTTCATAGTATTAGATTTAAGGTTAACAAAAGATTGGCTGTCTGGGATAGATAGCCTTTTTTTTATGCCCGCACCATTCGATTCATCCAATTAGTATCAATTCACTTTATACAACTTTTTAACCCACCAAAAGTGTTTTTAAACCCCAAAAGTTGTAGATTATAAATACTATGTTTATATTTGCAACATGAAAAAAGCGCTCGAGAAAATGTAGTATCTACAACTCGTCTGTGAAGTAGGTGGCGGTTGTGATATAGACAGCGTTCATAAGACAAACAAGCAAGCAATCTACAACAATAAAAATATGAAAGTTAGACTTATGACGAAAGTTAGTGCTGCAACCCTCATTTCAGCAATTGCCTGCAGCATATTCACGGGATGTACCGAAAAAGACCTATACAATCCCGAACGTGGAAAAACAGAACTAAAGCCGGAGAGCGAATACTTTGACTTTGCAACAACAGCTCAGGTAGCTTTTGACGTGAATTATGGAAAAATCGCAGGAGGCGCATTAATAGAGGTGTTTACAGAAGACCCCATCACCTATCAGACAAACAACCTCTACTCCATCAACGGCGAAGCGGTTTTTAAAATCTTTGCAGATGCAGACGGACGCTTCACCGGCAACGTAGAACTGCCCAAAGCGACAGAAAAGGTATATATCATCTCACAAAGTTGGGGAGCCCCCATGTATGTGGAAGCAGATGTGGAAAATGGCAAAGTGGTGGTAGATATGACCGAAAATAATGCCAACACCCGCTCAACTGCCATGACACGTGCAAAATCCAACCTGACTATCGACCTAAAGGATAGGAAGGAACGGGTATACTCCATCGTTGGATGGGGACAATCTCACGGTGAGATTATTGATAATAATGACATTGTAACTACGGGAAATTTCAATGACGGAACTTTAAAGCAGTTACAACACACACTGTGGAAAGGTTATGACAGCAAACCCAGCAATCTGGACAACAGAGCTTTGGTGAGCGATACAAAGCATGTGAACACCACCATTGCCCAAGCATATATCAACAACCAGGGACAACACGTAACGATTACCGATGCAGAACTGTATCTGACCTTCCTGACCGAACGTGCCGGTTACCTGACTTCCATCGGCTATTATTACTACAAGACCAATGAAATTCCCAACAGCCCTGACAAGGTAGACAAATTCATTATCATTCCCAATGCATCCATTGCAGGAGACGACCCGTATACCGGATGGTCTGGAAGTGGTAACAAATATTCCCGATATGACGCTCCCATACAGAAGAATACAAAAATACAACTTCTGTATCAGGACGAAAACGGTAATGTCTCCACCAAATTCCCGGCAGGATATACCATAGGATATTTCATCATCCCCAATGGATATACCCCCAATAAAGGTATCGACTACTCTATAAATTATATATATTCCAATAAAGAATGGAACAAGATATATGCAGGCCAACAAGCTCGCTTTATCTCCCTCTCCACCAGCAACGGCACGGTAGTCTACGGAGTAGAAGATGGCGATGATACCAGCTACGAAGACATACTGTTCTGTATCGATGCCAACCCCAATGAAGCCATTCAAGACCCGGACCGTCCGGTCATAGACCCGGAAGAGCCTACGGTGACGAGCTCCGAAACAACCTACCGCACGTATGCCTACGAAGACATCTGGCCCAATGGCGGTGACTATGACTTGAACGACGTGATTATCGAACACAAACGGGCCATTTCATTCAACAGCAACAATTATGTGCTGAAGGTGGAAGACACCTTTGTACCCGTACAGCAAAGTGGTGCCGCCACATACTCCAACGCATTTGCCGTGCAATATGTGGCCAGCCAGCGAGGCAGCATAGAACTGCCTGCCGGAGCAGTCGATGAAACAGAGACCTCTTCTGTCATCCTATTCCCCGATGCAAAGTCTGTGCAGGGCAACGAATTTACCGTAACCCGTACATTTGCAGACAACACATTGCCTAAGAAGAATCTGGAGAGCGACTTGAACCCGTTCATCATTGCCCAGTATACAGCCGGAGCCGACAACCGGACAGAAGTGCATCTGCCCAAGAAGAAAGCGACCGGTAAAGCCAACGCAAAGCAAATCGGAGCCGAAGACGATGCCTACTACATCAACAAGGACGGCAAATATCCATTCGCCATCATGCTGCCGGCCACAACCGGCACGGAAGGCCCCATCCGGTTCACTCCGGCAAAGGAAACCGTACGCATCGACCTGGAGTATCCCGATTTCGCCAAATGGGTAGAGTCCAATGGTGCCACCAATAATGACTGGTATCTCTACTACCAGTCGTCCAAAGAGTGAAATCCTACGACATTCCTTAAAGAAGAGCCGCGCAATAGTTGCATTTGCGCGGCTTTTTCATACATGACCATTACCGTTATGAAATTATTTTTTCTACATTTGCATCCGCTAAAAGGAAACAAAACCGCATCAGGCAGAAAAAACATGAGGAATACATCACCCGCCGCACCTACCATCCGCTTCCGCCGCTGGAGCAGAAAAGCCTACGCTGCATTTGCCAGCATAGGGCGGTGTGTCACCATCGGTTGCCTGCGCAAAAACGTGGCAGACAGTTCTCTCTCCAAACAGAAAGCTGCTGGAACTGCCGGACATGCCGGATGCAGGGAAGAGAGTGCCTGGAGGGGTAAAACGGAAGGAAGGAAAAGCGACATCGGCATTCCGCTGGGTAGCAGCAGCGCCCTGACAAGTATCCTCACGGAGCTTGGAACGAACCGACACATTCTTTTTGAAACACAAGTCATCCGCCCCTGCGGAAATACGGGCGGACAAGACACATATAGCCTGAAACAAAAGAGAACAAGAGGTACGGATTACCGGAAGCCATGCAGCAGAATGACAAGCTGCACCGCCCCGGCAATCCGTACCTCTGTCTTTATCCACGAACTTAACCCAAGAAAGATATGACCCTACAGAAGTTGAAGGAACAAGTGCTGCGCGGCAGCCACATCAGTAAGGAAGAAGCCGAATGGCTGGCTGTGCAACCCGACAAGGAAGCGCTATACGAAGCTGCCCACGAGATAACCCGGGGCCTGGCCTCGGAGGAGTTTGACATGTGCTCCATCATTAATGCCAAGTCCGGACGATGCCCGGAAAACTGCAAGTGGTGTGCACAGTCGTCGCACTACAAAACCCAGGCAGACGTGTACGACCTGGTGGACAAAGAAGAATGCCTGCGGCATGCCCGGCATAATGAAGCCCAGGGCGTGGCACGCTTCTCGCTGGTGACCAGTGGACGGAAGCCCTCCTCCAGAAACATGGAGAAACTGTGCGAAGCCGCCCGGCACATGCGCCGGCACTCGTCCATCCAGTTGTGCGCATCACTGGGACTGCTCAACGAAGACGAAATGCGGGCACTGCACGACGCAGGCATCACCCGCTATCACTGCAACCTGGAGACAGCCCCCTCCTACTTTCCCCAACTGTGCAGCACGCACACGCAGGAAGAGAAGCTGCGCACCCTGCAAGCCGCCCGCAATGTAGGCATGGACATCTGCAGCGGCGGCATCATCGGCATGGGCGAGAGCATGGAGCAACGCATCGAATTCGCCTTCACACTGCGCGAGCTGGAAGTACAGTCCATCCCCATCAACCTCCTGAGCCCCATCCCCGGCACACCGCTGGAACGGCAGGCACCACTCAGCGAGGAGGAAATACTGACCACCATCGCCCTCTTCCGCTTCATCAACCCGACAGCTTTCCTCCGCTTTGCCGGAGGACGCTCGCAACTGAGCAAGGAGGCCGTAAAGCAAGCGCTACACATCGGCATCAACTCCGCCATCGTGGGCGACCTGCTGACAACGCTCGGCTCGAAAGTGTCAGAAGACAAGGTACTGATAGAAGATGCCGGATACCGGTTCTGCGGCTCGCAGTTCGACAGAGAGCACCTATGGCACCCCTATACCTCCACCACCAACCCGCTACCGGTGTATAAGGTGAAGCATGCCGAAGGCGCCACCATCACCCTGGAAAGCGGAGAAACACTCGTAGAGGGAATGTCGTCGTGGTGGTGCGCCGTCCACGGGTACAACCACCCTACACTGAACCGGGCGGCAGAGAAACAGCTGGGCAAGATGTCGCATGTGATGTTCGGAGGGCTGACACACGACCCTGCCATTGAACTGGGCCAGTTGCTGCTACCGCTTGTCCCGCCGTCCATGCAGAAGATATTCTATGTCGACTCGGGCTCGGTGGCAGTAGAGGTGGCCTTGAAAATGGCCGTGCAGTACTGGTATGGCAAGGGAAAGGCGAAGAAGAACAATTTTGTGACTATCCGTTCGGGCTATCACGGGGATACATGGAATGCCATGTCTGTCTGCGACCCGGTGACGGGCATGCATTCGCTGTTCGGGGCATCATTGCCGGTGCGCTATTTCGTGCCGCAGCCGCGCTCGCGCTTCCACGGCGAATGGGATGAACGGGATACGGTGGAACTGCGGAAACTGGTAGAGGAGCATCACGAGGAACTGGCAGCGCTTATCCTCGAACCTGTGGTGCAGGGCGCTGGCGGCATGTGGTTCTACCACCCCCAGTACCTGCGCGAAGCGGCACAGATATGCAAGGAACATGGCCTGCTGCTGATATTCGATGAGATAGCCACGGGCTTCGGACGGACGGGAAAACTCTTTGCCTGGGAGCACGCGGGTGTAGAACCGGACATCATGTGCATAGGAAAGGCCATAACGGGCGGATACATGACGCTGTCTGCCGTACTGACGACGAATGAAGTGGCGGATACCATCTCCAACCATACACCGGAGGTGTTTATGCACGGACCCACCTTTATGGGGAATCCACTGGCATGCGCCGTAGCGTGCGCTTCGGTGAAGCTGCTGACCTCGCCCGAATACGACTGGCAAGGCAAGGTGACTCGCATCAGCCGGCAACTGCAAGAAGAGCTTGAACCGGCACGCCGATTACCGCAAGTGACGGATGTACGTGTGCTGGGAGCCATCGGGGTGATTGAGACAAAAAAGCCCGTAGACATGGCGTGGATGCAAAAACGCTTCGTTGAGGAGGGAATCTGGGTACGCCCGTTCGGAAGATTGGTATACCTGATGCCTCCGTTCATTATAGAGCCGGAACAGTTGAGGAAGCTGACGGGAGGGTTGATGAAAATTATAAGAATGTGCTAATATGCTAATGTGCCAATTGGCTGCGCAATGTTTACGCTGCGCTATCACGCCGCAGGTCATTGGCATATTAGCACATTAAAACCACATTGGCACATTTTAAAAGAATTATGAATGCAATAGAATATATGCAGCAAGAGCTGCAAACATTGAAAGAACACAGCAACCTGCGCCGCCTGCCGCAACTGACACACGAGGGACGCACGGTTATAGCCGATGGCCGGCATATGCTGAACCTTTCGTCCAACGACTACCTGGGCCTGGCTGCCGACCGCCAGCTAAAGGAAGAATTCCTGCAGACACTGACACCGGACACCTTCCTGCCGACTTCCTCCTCCTCCCGCCTGCTGACGGGGAACTTCGGGATTTACGAAGAACTGGAGACGGAACTCGCCACACTTTTCGGCACAGAGACAGCACTGGTGCTCAATAGCGGCTATCATGCCAATATGGGGATTCTGCCCGCCGTGAGCGATGCACAAACCCTAATACTGGCAGACAAGCTGGTGCATGCCAGCATCATCGACGGCATCCGCCTATCCACCGCACGCTGCATCCGCTTCCGCCACAACGACCTAGTGCAACTGGAACGCCTGCTGGAACAACACCATGCAACATTCCGGCAATTGATTATCGTCACAGAAAGCATCTTCAGCATGGACGGTGACCAAGCCGACCTCACGGCATTGGTGCGTTTGAAAAAAAGATACTCCAACGTACTGCTCTATGTGGACGAAGCCCATGCATTCGGCGTAAGGGGACTGCGCGGCCTGGGCTGCGCCGAAGAAACCGGATGTATCCGGGATATAGATTTCCTCGTGGGCACCTTCGGCAAGGCGGCTGCGTCTGCCGGTGCATACATCGCCTGCTGCCGGACGATACGCGAGTATCTCGTCAACCGGATGCGAACCCTTATCTTCACCACGGCATTGCCTCCGACAAGTATTGCCTGGACACTGTTTATCGTACGGAAACTTGCCGGAATGCAGGACCACCGCGAGCATCTGGCAAGAATCAGTCGGACACTGCGCGAAGCATTACAAGCCAAGGGGTACGGATGCCCCAGCGCAAGCCATATCGTCCCACTGATTATTGGCCCCAGTGCCGACACCGTGCTGTGCGCAGAGCTGCTGCAGAGGCATGGCTTTTATGCACTGCCGGTACGCCCGCCCACGGTGCCCGAAGGGACATCACGCATCCGCTTCTCGCTGACGGCAGACATACGGGAAGATGAGATTGGAGAACTTATACCCCTTATTCCCCTAAAGGAAGAGAGGAATACTAACGCTATACGATTCTAAAAACAGATGAAACAAAGTTACATTATACACGAGCATCATCCCCGGCTATTGCTGTTCTTTGCCGGCTGGGGAGCCGATGAGACGCCTTTCAAAATGTATCGTCCGGTAGCCAGCGACTTCATGGTGTGCTATGACTACCGCACACTGGATTTTGACGCCTCCGGACTGGAAGAATACCGCGAAATCAACCTCATCGGCTGGTCTATGGGGGTATGGGCGGCTTCGCAGACCGTGCCACAGCTCTCATCGCCAGGTACGTCCGGCGAAGGTATCCATATGGCAAACAGCATCGCCATCAACGGAACGCCCTACCCCATAGACCAGCATATGGGCATTCCACCCGCCATCTACCACGGGACATTGGACGGACTGACCGGGGCTTCACTGCACAAATTCCTCCGCCGCATGTGCGCCAACGGAGCAGCCTTCAAAGCTTTCCTGGAAATCACCCCCCGCCGTCCGCTGGAAGAGTTGAGAGATGAGTTGACGGAGATTGAGAAGATGTACCACACACTGCCTGCTGCCACCTTCCATTGGCAGCAGGCAGTAACGGGAGGCAACGACCGCATCATTCCACCAGCCAACCAGCTGCAAGCCTGGGAAATACTCGGCACCCCCGTACTGCAAACGGAGGATGCCCACTACCAGGAAGAGTTATTCAGACATTACCTGCAAGACCTATGGACAAGCCACTGAACCCGATGGACAAACAACTGATAGCCGCCCGCTTTGCCAAAGCCCGGAATACCTATACCCGGGAGGCCCGCGTGCAGCAACAAGTCGCCGAGAAGATGATGCAGCTCATAAAGGAACCATACACACGTTTCCGCCGTGTCGTAGAGTTTGGCTGCGGAACGGGAAGCTACTCACGTATCCTCCTCCACACCTTGCAACCGGAAGCTCTGCTGCTGAACGACTTGTGCCGGGAAATGGAGGAGTGCGTCAAGGAACTTTGCGACGGCACTACCGTGCAGTTCGTCCCCGGTGATGCCGAAGCCATCGACTTCCCCGGAGAAACCGACCTGATAACCTCGTGCTCCACCCTGCAATGGTTCAACGACCCAGGTGCTTTCTTCACCCGCTGCCACCAAGCACTGGTGGCAGACGGCCTGCTTGCCTTCAGCACCTTCGGCGCCACAAACATGCACGAAATACGCCAACTGACTGGGCACGGGCTGGACTATCTCTCCGTTGAGGAGCTGCAAGCCCTGCTGTCTCCCGGTTTCGATATTCTTCATGCCGAAGAAGAGGTGATATCCTTGCCCTTCCCCACTCCCCAGGCAGTGCTGAAGCATCTGAAGCAAACCGGAGTCACGGGTACGGAAAAAAGGATGTGGACGCGTAGTCGCCTGCAATCCTTCTGCAAAGAATACACAACCCGGTTCAGTGATGCCGCAGGCAACGTAAGCCTGACCTATCACCCTATTTATATCATCGCACGAAAAAAAACAAAATAATGGAAACAAAAAACATCTACTTCATCAGCGGCATTGATACAGATGCCGGAAAAAGCTATTGCACCGCCTGGTACGCCCGTGAGCTTATGCAACGCGGCCTGCGCGTCATCACCCAAAAATTCATCCAGACCGGCAACACCGGTCATTCCGAGGACATCGACCTGCACCGCCGCCTCACCGGAACCGGCTACCTGCCGGAAGACAAAGAGGGGCTGACCATGCCCGAGATATTCTCCTATCCCTGCTCTCCCCACCTCGCCGCCCGCATAGACAAGCGCCCGATAGACTTCGGAAAAATAGAGCGTGCCACCAGGGAACTTTCCCATCGCTATGATACCGTGCTCGTAGAAGGCGCCGGCGGTCTGATGGTTCCCCTTACCGAAGATTTCCTGACGATAGACTACATTGCGGAGAAGCAGTGCCCGCTTATCTTTGTCACCTCCGGAAAGCTGGGCAGCATCAACCACACCCTGCTGAGCTTCGAAGCCATCAAGAACCGGGACATCGCGCTCGATACGGTACTCTACAACCTCTATCCCACGGTAGAGGACAAGACTATCCAGGAAGACACGATGAAATACATCAAGCAGTATTTGTCCAAGCACTTTCCCGGAACAAAGTTTGAGGTAGTGCCGGAAATTGTGTAAATTTGCAGCACATAAACGTCCTACTGCACATGGAAGCATTTACATTAGATTCAACTGAAATTATCGTACTCGCTACGGCGGGTGGTCTGTTCCTTATTCAAATTATCTACTACCTCTGTCTCTACAACCGTATTCATGCGCGCAGCCGTGCCGTGAAGCAGGGAGACACGCACTTCACCCAGGAACTGCCCCCCATATCCGTCATCATCTGCGCCCGCGAGGAATCCGAGAATCTGCGCCGCAACCTGGGCGCCGTGCTGGAGCAGGACTATCCCCAATTTGAAGTCATCGTCATTAACGACGGCAACACCGATGAGAGCGAGGATTACCTGACCATCCTCGAGGAGAAATATCCCCATCTCTACCACAGCTTCGTACCCGATTCCTCCCGTTACATCAGCCGCAAGAAGCTGGCCGTGACGCTTGGAATCAAGGCCAGCAAATATGAATGGCTGGTGTTCACCAATGCCAACTGCATGCCCCAAAGCAACCAATGGCTGCGACTGATGGCACGCAACTTCACATCACGTACCCAAGTGGTGCTGGGATACAGCGGCTACGAACGCGGCAAAGGCTGGCTGCACAAACGGGCGGCATTCGACAATCTGTTCACTTCCATGCGCTATCTGGGATTTGCCCTGGCAGGCAGCCCCTACATGGGCATCGGGCGTAACCTGGCCTACCGGAAGGAACTCTTCTACCAACAGAAAGGATTCTCCGCACACCTCAACCTGCAACGGGGAGACGACGATTTGTTCATCAACCACGTGGCTACCCCGGAGAACACGCGGGTAGAAACGGATGCCAATGCCATTGTGCGCATGCAGCCGCTTCTGCGTACCAAGGACTGGAAAGAAGAGAAAATAGGCTACGCCTCCACAGCACGGCTGTATCATGGAATGCAACGCTGGCTGGCCGGTTTTGAGACCCTGACCCGCCTGGCATTCCACGCATCCTGGATAGCCGCGATGGTCATCGGCATTCTGCACTTCCACTGGCTGGCAGCAGGCGTCGCTTTCCTTTTGTTCCTGCTCCGTTTCACCATGCAGGCCGTCATCGTGAACAAGACCGCCCGCGACCTGGAAGAACAGCGCAGATATTACTTCACACTACCGGCTTTCGACCTATTGCAGCCGATACAGTCTTTACGTTGGAAATGGTACTGTCTGTTCCGCAAGAAAAGCGGTTTTCTGAGAAAGTGACTCTCTTATTCGTAACGGATGGAAGTTGCCGGATGGATGCGTGTAATCAAGAATGAAGGGGCCAGCAACATCAGGACCGAAGCCAGCAATGTGCCGGCATTCAGCAGCAGGAACAGCCAGATATTGAAAGATACCGGAACAGTAGCCATGTAATAGGTTTCAGGGTCGAGCTTGAACAAGCCAGACCAGCGCTGCACGAAATAGAATGCAAGGCCGATTATGTTCCCCCAAAGCATGCCTTTCCCAATGAGGAAGACCGAAAACCAAAGGAAGACTTTACGGATGGTAAAGTTATTGGCTCCCAAAGACTTCAGCACGCCTATCATGGAGGTACGCTCTATGATGATAATCAGCAGGCCGGATACCATGGTGAAACCCGCCACCCCAATCATCAGAATGAGAATGACCCAGATGTTGACATCCAAGATGCCCAGCCAGGCAAAGATTTGGGGATTGAGCTGCTCTACATTACGGACGCAATACTCGGCACCATAGCGGTCGGGATTCTCATCCGTATCGGCAGCTATCTCATAGGTGGTTTCTTCCAGCTTGTCATAATCGCGTATTTCCAGCTCCACACCGCTCACCTGGTCCGGCTCCCAGTTGTTCAGGCGATTCACCAGATAGAGGTCGGTAAGCAGGAATAGGTTGTCGTATTCGGAGAAGTTGGTTTGGTAGATACCTACAATCTTCAGGCGGCGAGCACGCACATCGTCCTGGATGAAGTAGGTGTCTATCTTGTCACCAAGTTTCAATTGCAGCTTGTTGGCAAGAGACTTTGAGATGACTACGCGGTTGGACGAAGCGGAATCGCTGAATTGCGGAAACTCCCCCTCCAGCAGATGGCGGTGGAAAAAGGTGCTGTCATACTCCTGCCCCACACCTTTCAGCACCATTCCCTGAAAGGCATCGGCGGTCTTTATCATCCCCGGCTTGGTGGAGTAGCGTTGTACATGCTTCACTTCGGGATAATCGGAAAGCGCAGCCATCATGCTGTCGCCCACCACCACCGGGCGCGTCTCATAAGAGCGTGCAGCATCCAGGTTGCCTATCTGGATATGGGCACCGAAACCCACGATTTTATCCCTTACCTCGCTCTTGAAGCCAACAATGACGGACACGGCAATAATCATCACCGCCAGTCCGAGAGCAATACCCACCATGGCAATAAGGACAGCCGGACGGGAAACTTGCTTGCCCGGCTCCGAGTTGCGATAAATGCGCAACGCTATAAAGCGAGATAAGTTCATGGGCCATTATTTTTTAGGCGCAGATTACACGGAAGATTTGAAACAAACGTCTTTATCTTAAGTTTTCCGTGTAATCCGCGTAATCCGCGCCTAATGAATTATTTCATTTTATTCGGTTCGTCCCGGATAGGCTTCCAATGCTTTTTGCAATACAAACAAGGCGCGGTTCAAGTCATCTTTCTTCAGTACGTATGCGATACGCACTTCGTTGCGACCGGAACCCGGCGTAGTATAGAATCCGGACGCAGGCGCCATGAATACCGTCTGTCCCTCGTACTCGAACTCCGACAGACACCAGGCACAGAACTTGTCCGAATCATCTACCGGAAGCTTTGCCACCGTATAGAAGGCTCCCATCGGGATGGGCGAATATACGCCCGGTATACGGTTCAATCCGTCAATCAGGCATTTACGGCGTTCTACATATTCATCGTATGTGTCGCGCAGATAATCCTCACCGGCATCCAGCGATGCTTCTGCAGCAATCTGGCCAATCAACGGAGGACTGAGACGCGCCTGGCAGAACTTCATGACAGCATCCCTGATTTCCTTGTTCTTCGTTATCAGGGCACCGATGCGGATGCCGCACTCCGAATAGCGCTTGGACACGGAATCAATCAGCACCACATTGTTCTCAATGCCTTCCAGATGGCAGGCAGAGATATAGGGAGAACCCGTATAAATAAATTCACGGTACACCTCGTCCGAGAAGAGGAACAAATCGTACTTCTTCACAAGGTCGCGAATCTGGTTCATTTCACGGCGTGTATAGAGGTAACCCGTAGGATTGTTGGGATTGCAAATCAAAATAGCACGCGTTCGTTCGTTAATCAGCTCCTCGAACTTCTCTACCTTGGGCAACGAGAAACCCTCTTCGATGGTCGTGGCAATGGTGCGTATCTTGGCTCCGGCAGAGATGGCAAACGCCATATAATTGGCATAGGCCGGCTCGGGAACAATGATTTCATCCCCCGGATTGAGGCAAGCCAGAAAAGAGAACAACACCGCCTCCGAGCCGCCGGAAGTGATGATGATGTCGTCGGCAGTCAGATTGATATTGTACTTTGCATAGTAACCCACCAACTTCTCGCGGTAACTGCGATATCCCGCACTGGGACTGTATTCCAGAACTTTCCGGTCGATGTTCCGTATCGCTTCAATCGCGACTTCCGGAGTAGGCAGGTCGGGTTGACCGATGTTCAGGTGAAATACATGTATACCCCTCTGCTTGGCAGCATCTGCCAGAGGAGCCAGTTTTCTGATAGGAGATGCGGGCATCTCCATTCCGCGAATAGATATTGTTGGCATGAGGTTTATTTACTATTTGACGATTTATGATTTACTATTTAATAGAGTATTTATAGGTGATATTGCTATCACTTTATCATTAAAGTTGCAAATGTAGCGAATTATTTGAAACCAAAAGGAAGGCAAGACCATAAAAACTTTAAAAAACTTATCTATCGTAAAAACTCTATGATATGTAAACAGAAACTTGTATCTTTGAAAAAGCAAACGAGCCAAGTAGAATCAATTGTAAATAGTAAATAGTCAAATAGTAAATAACACCATGGTCATCAACCTTATAACTTTTGCTTCCATACTGCATAAACAAGCATCAGTCCGTAGCTCCCACGAAGTGATATTGACTGAATTGGAAAAATACTTTACCGTCAACTTCATTGATTACAAAGACATAGACAAGTTATCACCCGATGACTTCAGTATTATATTCATTGCCACCGGAGGTGTGGAACGGCTGGTAATCCAGCATTTCGAATCCCTTCCCCGCCCCGCCATCCTCTTGGCAGACGGCATGCAGAACTCACTGGCCGCCGCTCTCGAAATATCTTCCTGGCTGCGCGGCCGGGGAATGAAAAGCGAGATTCTTCACGGAGAGCTCCCCGAGACCATCAAGCGTATTTTTGTCCTGCACAGCAATTTCGTGGCACAACGCAGCCTTTTCGGCATGCGCATCGGCGTAATGGGCACTCCGTCCAGCTGGCTCGTTGCCAGCAATGTGGATTATCTGCTTGCCAAACGCCGCTGGGGTATCGAGTACACAGACGTCTCATTGGACCGCATTTATGAATACTACGGACAGATAACGGACGACGAGGTGGGCGAAGCATGCGCCGGACTGGCAGGAAAAGCGCTTGCCTGCCGAGAGGCAAGCCCCGAAGACATGATAAAAGCCATGCGGCTGTATCGAGCCATCAAGAGGATTGTAGAGGAAGAGCGACTGAGCGCCATTACCCTCAGCTGCTTCCGCCTGATAGACCAAACGGGAACCACCGGCTGCCTTGCCCTTGCCTTGCTGAACGACGAAGGAATCATTGCCGGATGTGAAGGCGATTTGCAATCCGTCTTCACCATGCTGGCCGTAAAAGTGCTGACGGGGAAAAACTCCTTCATGGCCAATCCTTCCATGATAAATGCCCGTACCAATGAAATCATATTGGCACACTGCACCATCGGCATCGCACAAACGGAGCAGTTCATCATACGCAACCATTTTGAGACGGAAAGCGGCATCGGTATTCAGGGAATCCTGCCGACGGGAGATGTAACCATCGTAAAATGCGGAAGCGAAAGCCTGGACGAATATTACTTGAGCACCGGCACGCTTGTTGAGAATACAAACTACATCAATATGTGCCGCACCCAAGTGCGGATAAAAATGAACTCCCCTGCCGACTATTTCCTCAAGACACCGCTGGGCAACCACCACATCATGCTGTATGGCAATTACGAGGATATATTGGAAGAGTTCCTGCAAGCCAATGCCTGCAAACGGATTGAATGATTACTCGTTCGCATCCGGTATCACCACCTCGAAACGCGTTCCTTTTCCCAACTCTGAGGAGACCGAGATAGAACCATGCAGGCGGTCTACGATGGTCTGGCAAATGCTCAGCCCCAAACCGGCGCCCTGCGTAAAGCTGTCTTCTTTGTAAAAGCGTTCGAAGATATGTTTCTGGGCGTCTTCAGAGATACCGCTTCCCGTGTCTTCGACAAAGATGGTGGTATATCCTTCCCGGTTCGTGACATAGCCGAAGGTGATGCTGCCCGTTACCGTGAATTTCTTGGCATTGTTTATCAGGTTGTTCACGACCTGCTTCAAGCGGACGGAATCGGTGATGACCAATTTGTCTTCCCCTTCCGGAATCTCTATACGCAGCTCTACATCCCGAGGCATACTCAGACGCTGGGATTCATGGACCTCCTGCATGATAAACGCCAGGTTGAATGCTCCGAACTTAAAGTCCATCGTGCCCGATTCTATGCGCGAGAGGTCCAGAATATCGTTTATCAACGCCAGCAGCAATGTACAGTTGATGTTGATTGTTTCGACGAACTGCTTTACCTCTTCCGGAGAAAAAGCGTCCAAATCCTTCAACAAATCCGAGAAGCCGACAATGGTATTCAAAGGGGTGCGTATCTCATGGCTCATATTGGCAAGAAACGCAGATTTGAGCTTGTCGGCCTGCAAGGCACGGTCACGTGCGGCAATCAAGGCCTCTTCCGTATCCTTGTAACGCTGGATGCTCTGGCATACTCCCAATACCATGTATGGGGTATCAACCGTCAGTCCGTCATAAGCGGTACTGCGGAACTCCCACCATTCATAGCTCCCATCCGCACTCTTCAACCGGAAACTCATCCGTGAATTGATTTCATTGCCCAACAGAATGGCATCAAAATTCCTGCGCGTATGCAGCAAGTCTTCCGGATGTATAAGGGTGTCCATCTCATCACGTGCCAGCAAGTCCGTATCATCGGTATACCCGAAACGGCGCAGCAATCCACCCGGGAAATGGAAACGGTTCATATGCATGTTGTACTGCCACGGATAAATGGAGCTTTCCTCCACCGCCATATTGAAGAAGCGTCTCTGCATCTCTTCTTCGGAGATATTGCGGCATACAATCGCCATTCCCGTCATCTTTTCATTGGCAAAGATAGGTACTACCTCGCCGGAAACGGGGAAATACGTTCCCTGATGGTTTTCCTGCATGAAGGCTTTCTCCGGAATAGAAATAGGTCTCTTTCCGGTACGTACTTTCTTCAACAAGTCCTGCAGGATGTTTTCTCCATTCATGTAAATCCTGAAAATGGAGCCGGCCATCTGCCCTTCATAGAAACGGGACGTATAGGTTTCGGAAGAAAGTCCCAACATCTGTAACAACGGACGGTTGACAAAATGGATGCGCAGGTCGGTATCATACGTAATCAAGCCGTCGCGAATGGAACAGAAGATATTGTCGAACTCGTCGCGCTGCTCCACCAGGCGGTGCTGTATCAACAAGCGGGTCTGGGCATGTATGCGCTTACGCGACTCCCTGCGGTTGGCACGGAAAAGCCAGGCAACCAGCAGCACCAATGCCCCGACAATCAGCGAATAGAACAGAATGAACCAGACACGGTAACGCTCCATCGACGGTATATTCAAAATGATGCCCTTGCTCTCCGCACGGTTCGTGTCCACACGGAAAAACTGCAACTGTTTGTAATCGAACAGCAACTTGCCCCCAAAGTCCTTTACTTCCAATGAGGCGGGTGACTTGCCCTTCAAAATACTTGCAGCCTGCCGGCCGGCAGCAAAAGCATCCTCTCCGGGAACGGCATCATACACACACAGAACACCGTTCGTCATAGCCAGGTTCTGGCTGGTAAACACGGGGGCCTTCAACTTCAAGGAAAGAAAGGGAATCCATTTGGGAGCAATGACAATATGCTTGTAGGCATTGTAGTCATAGCAAATGGAAGTGATGATAGAGTTCAAGGACTTGGCCTGCACATTCAGCACTTTCAACTCATGCTCCGGATAGTTGCTCTTTATGCGTTCCCAGGATTCCTCCACAGCCTTAACCCCTTTAAGGCTCAGGAAACTGCTGTCGGACAGACAGACCAACTCCCTGCGGGAAGGAAACATGCGGACAGCCGCATCCAGCAAGACATCGAAATCCGTTTTCGAAACATAGCCGGAGACGTTGGGCATTCTTTCAAAGACTCTCTCATCCGGGTATTTGATACCCGAAACCACTACCGGTATCTGATAAGGCAGGGAATCACCGCAATGGGTCAATGTGAAGAAAGCCTCATCGCTGGAGGTCACAATCAAGTCCGTTTTCCGTTGCCTGGCACGCTCGCAGATGCGGCGCATGATGAAGCACTCGGAAGCGAAAGACCAGTAATCGGCATTCAGATATTCAGTAGTGATATTGGCTTTAACTCCCCCCTTGTCCAGTCCGTTCTCCAAATTTTCTGTCAGAAGGCTGTGCCAAGGAGTATTTTTTGTATAGGACTGTATGAAAAGTACATTGTACGTACGTTCCGTAGCCGAAAGTGTTCCCGACATCAACCACAACAAGCCTGCAAACAATGGAAAGAAAAGGCGTTTCATCATAATATAGATTTTGTATACTCAACGCAAAACTCTTATTCGTCACGCAAATATACAAGTTATATTGAGAATGAGCACAGATTATTCAAAAAAAACTCACTCATCGTGCAATGCTTCGGCAGGCTGTACCTTCATGGCCCGTGAAGCCGGATACCAGATTCCTGCAATCACCATCAATGCCATCAATATCCAGACAATAGAAACGCATATGACAAATCTCCCCCAAGTGGCATCCGTGGCTTCCGTAAAAGTGACATCTGCCATAACCATATTGATACATATCATCAAAGCGGGGATGGAAGCAAGTGCCAACAGCAGCAACCCTTCACCCAGCAATTGCCAGCGTATTCTTCCGCGGCTGCTGCCCATGGCCATGCGCAAAGCAATCTCGCTGCGGCGATGGCGGGTACGGAACCAAAAAGTTCCCATCAGCCCGATGAATACATTGAAAACAAAGAATATCACAATGAGCCTTGCGCTGCGGATATACGGGGTGATTCCTTCGGCAGCATCCCGCTCTATCTTCTGGTCCTTATAGCTCTGTATGTCGAAAAGATAGAATGGAGCGACCTGCAGCTGCGACATCATATCCTGATAAAAACGAGCTGCAAAATTATCCGTATCCGCCTCCGGACGTATCCGTAGGGAGATGAACGGGAGGTACTGGTCCTCATAGAACCAACCGGGGAAAGGAGTCAGGACAAAAGGTCCGTAACGGGCATAGTCATCCGTCTTCTGCAAGGCACAGACTGCAGAGACACGGTAACGGAGACCTCCGCTGTAATAATCCAGAAACTCGCGGCCCACCGCCCCGGCACTTGTCTGAAAAAGACTGTCTGCCAAATCACGGGTCACCACGGCAGGCAGAGGACTGGCAGTGGAATTCCAATCCGAGACATTCCCCTGCAACAGCGGAATGCGCATGACGTCGAAATATTCGGGAGACACATAGCGCACTGTAGTCTCGACAACATGCACGCTGTCCGTCGTATACCCCTGGTAAACACGCCCGCGGGTATAAGTATCGGTACCCAGCCACGTGGCAGCACTTTCCACTGCAGGATATTGCCTGATACGCCGGAGCACTTCCTCCATCGGCTTGAACCAGAAGGTCTGCAGGCTGTCTTCCGACGTGCACGGCACTATCTGTGTGGGATTGCAGGAAATCCTTATCTTATAGACATGCTCCAAATCATACCCCTTAGGCTGCCGTTCTGCATGGGCAAAGCCATAGAGTACATCCACACAATACCACATCAATGTAAATACAATCAACAGCTCGGCAAACAGCCAGCCGTTACTGCGGCGCTGGTTCCATATCTGGTGTAAAATAGAATGTATCATACTCGTTACTGTTTTAATTGGGATTCGTTTATCCGCTCATTCTCCGCCAAGAACCTCGGCTATAGGGCGACGGGTGGCATGCCAGGCAGGAATAAACACAGAAAGCAGGTTGAACAACAGACACACCACCAATACAGCCACGAAAACCGCAGGACGGAGGAAGAGCCAGACGCTTACATCAAAATTCGTTCCGGGAGCACCATCGCCAAGCATCCAGTCCTTACCCAGCCATAGGAATATGCACGAAAAGAGAAAACCGAGCAATGCGCCGGCAAATGCCAAGGCCAGGTTCTCGCGGAGCAACTGCACCATCAAGGTAGAACGGCTGGCGCCGTATGCTTTCCTTACCGCAAGCTCAGCCATGCGACGGGACATTTGCGAAGATATAAGTCCGCTGACATTGATAGCGGGCACAATAAGCAATATCAAACCCAGGATGATGCAGGTTACGGCAGGACTCATCGTGTCATTACGGAAGAACTGCCGTTCCGTATAGGTGCTGAGGTCGGGAAGCTCCAGTTCATATTCGACCAGTATCTCGTTGAAGCGGGCAAGCGACTGTTCTATCTGTCGCTTGAGTTCCTCTCTGCCGACACCGGGCTTGACAAGGGCCACAGCCTCGAAATCTCCCCGTAGCCCTTCACTGCCCAGACTGGAATCCCGGGTGGAATAAGGCATCCACAACTCTCCATAGGCAAATGTGAACAGAGAGCTCACATCCTTGGTGACCCCGACAATGCGCTTAGGGCGAAAGTTGACAAAATAATTTTTGCCAATGGCTGCTTCGGCAGACCCGAAAGCTTCGCGAGCAAGCTGTTCGCCTATAACCACGACATCCCGGCAAGCATCGAACTCTTCGGTACTGAAAAGACGGCCCGCCACAAGAGGGATATCGTAGACACGCCAATAGTTCAAATCCACCTGACGAACCGTACGGCGCATTCCCCGCGCGGGCGATTCCCCACAATATCTAAGATAGGTAGGTCCCAGATAGGTGACAAGTTCTGCTCCCGGAAGTTCCTTAAAAATAGCGTTGACAGCCCGATAAGACATACCCGTATTGGAATTGCTGCGGTCGGACTTACGGTAAGAGTATCCATAAGAAGAATATACCATACTACTGCGGTGCGACTCGGGAGCCAAGTCAGCCGTCTGGATGTCATACACCATGTAAATGACCATGACAAAGGTGATGCTCACTGCCGTACCGATGACGGAAACAGCACTGAAAAAGGGATTCTGGCGGATAAGAGCTAAAATTTGTTTCATAACTTTCTATTCATCATGTAATGCTTCGGCAGGCTGCACCTTCATGGCCTTTCGGGCGGGAATACCTATACCGATGACAATCATTAGGGCAATCAGCACAAAGCTGATGGCGGCACATAGCAGCAGGCGGTCCCACTCCAACGTCGTACCGTTCCTCCAGGAGTTCAACTCCAGGTGTGCAAGATTATAATCGATGAGCAATGCAACGGGGGTGACAATTGCCAACAACAATATCCCTTCACTAAGCAGCCGGCTGAAGATGGCACGGTCTGTCGCTCCATGCGCTTTGTGCAGTGCTATCTCCGAACGGCGTTGCTGCGTACGGAACCAGAATGTTCCGAGCAAGCCGAGGAAAATGTTCAGCAGCAGGAATCCCATACCCATCACATAGTTACGGATGTCATTGGTCCATGCCTGCTGGTAGTTGCGACGAATATCCTTGAAAGAACGTATCTCCGAAATGAAGATATTGCCTATGCGGAACTGGCTCTCACTGTCTGCCTTCAGCCTCTCAATGAAGTCATTGTCCTGCCCTTCACGGACGCGGACACAAAGTTCGAGACCGATATAGTAGAAACCCTGCTTCACCATCATGGAATATGAGCTTCGCGCCTGGTCATAATCGTGATAGCGTACATTTTGCAGTGCAGCACCCAGCCGGTAGGTCTTCGTAGTATCACCAAAAAGATAGAACCGCTGGCCTACGAGATCTGTCATCCGGCAGTCGTATTTCCGGTAGAGGTTATCCGAAGCCATAAACTCCCCGCGCTCCAACATTTCAGCCAATTGTTCGGGTGTCTCGCCACGCGTGCCCCGATAGCGGAATACACGGGGAAAGTCCGGTGTCACTAACCTGCGGATGGTCCAACCGGGAGAACGCAAAGTGTCATAGCTTACTTCAGCGCCTGAATTGCTTCCGTTGTAAGGATACGAATTCTGCGAAAGGCTGACCGCTTCTATCTCCGGCCGACGACGCAGACGCTCCAACAACTCGGCTATGTCATCGTGGGTCTGCTGAGAGGTATGCCCGGCTATGTAGTCGGGACTTTTGGGTGTCAGTTCCCCCAACTCTATAAGGTAGCAGTGCTCTATATTAAAGCCTCTCGGCTCCAGATAGGTGGCGGCGCGCGTGTAGAGATAGTCTACCACGTACCACATCACTACACTCACTACCAATAACTCCAACACCAACCATAGGTTTGAGAGCCATTCATTCTTTATCTGTGTAAGAAGTTTCTTAGTCATTTTCTTCAATGATTAATGTTTTGTGATGGAGTTATTTATGCAAACGTCCGCCCAATGCATTTACAATCCCTATTCTTGATGCACGCCATGCGGGAATACCGGAACTTAGTAAGTTTAGCACAAAGCAGAACAACAACGCCCAGCCAAAGGTGGAGCCATGCAGCAATATGCTCGCATCCACTGCCGGAGGACTCAGCGTCTGGCTGAATTCCTGCGCAAACAGCAGTGTATTTCCCAAATAAGCGAATGCTACACTCAGCAACAATCCCATCACCCCTGCCAGCAATGTCACCACCAGATTTTCTGCAATGATTTGCCCCATCAGTTCCAGTCTCGTTGAACCGAATGCCCGGCGCACACCAATCTCTGCCACACGCTGGCGCAGACGGCTCTGCGTCATCGAGCTGAGGTTGATGGCAGGAACAATCAGTAGAATGATGAAGATAATGAGACGCTGCCTGCGTGCCTGGTCCACGTCCGGTTCGATGTTGGCAGCCATTCCTGCGGCATTTTTCTCCTGGTCATAAGGACGGTTACGGTAAATCAACGAATAACCATTCTCGCCAATTACAGTGTCGTACTCCTGACGGCGGCGTTCCGTCTCCTCACGAATAGCGGGAAAATCATCACGGCTTTTCGCCAGAATGGTAACGCTCATCATCCCCATATGCTCATCACTCCATGTGCTTTTCGTTATCTCAGTAGAAGTATAGGGCACCCATACCTGCGCATAGGCAGTGTTGGCCAAAGTAGAAACATCCTTCACTACACCGGACACTGTATAAGGAGCATGGTTCAAAAGGAATTCGCGACCAACAGCCTCCGTTGTCTGGAATAACCTGCGCGCTACACTTTCCGTAATTACCGCTACAGGTAGTCCGGCATCGAATGTAGCCTGGTCATAAGGTTTCCCGGCAACAAAAGAGAAATCAAACACACGCCAGAAAGTATCATCTGTCTGCAACAGGTCGATACCCGTTGCAGGTTGTCCCGGCAGATTCACGGGGGTAGAAATGACCATACAGGTATAAATCGTTACTGCTTCGGGGGTCTTCAGCGATTTGAAGCACTCAAGCGCAGTCTTTATCCCCATCGGTCCGTTGGAACTGTTTCCCTCTCCCCAGCTTTTGTTGGTGATGCTCATATAATGCACATGTAGAAAGCGGTCGCGGTTGCTCTCCGGAGCAAACGGAGCTACCTTCACCTGCTGCATCATCACCACCAGCATGATGAGGAAGATGGCAAGTGCCGTACCGGCTATGCTGACGGCACTAATCATCGGTTGCTGCCGCAACTGTGCCCAGGCTTGTGTGAAGTATTGCTTTATCATATTGATATTTACGATTAGACGATTTACTATTTACGATTGGTGTTACCGCTACTCAACGGCCCACCTTCAGGTTACATGTATTCACTCCGCCTATGCCTCCTTTAGAAATGTCAGCATGCCCGGCAGTTCCGCTCAAAGTGACGTCACCCACACCACTCATTCTGGCAGTCAAATAATCGCAGACTACATGAATATCGGCGCTACCTACTCCGCGCAAAGCAACTTTCAGCTCGTCACACGTCAAATCGGATACATTCACTTCACCCACTCCCTTTACCTCAAATGACACCTCATCCAGTTTCAAGGGCTTCTCACAATTGAACTCCCCTACACCGGTAAACTCCACCTTCTTCAAATCAGGAGCCGAAATCCAAATGGTCACGCCATCTTTCTGATTTCTCATGCTCTTGTTTTTCCTATCCTTGAAGCCTATCAGCAGACAGCCGTCCTTCACTGTGGTTTCTGTATTCTTCACGTGCTTCTCCTTACCTTCAATCTTGAAAGAATAAGTGTCACTCTGTGTAAAATAAATTGTTCCCACAGACGTTATCTCAATGGACGAAAAGGCATCCACTTTGCGCACTTCACTCACTTTGGTATCTTGTGCATAAACACTCAGCATACCTACAAATGTCAATATCAATGCAATGATAATACCTACTATATTAGTTTTCATTTTTCTTCTTTTTTATTGTTAATCCTCTATTGTTTTTCATACTACTCTTCATGCAACGCCTCTGCCGGCTCAATCTTCATAGCCTGCCGTGCCGGAAACCATATTCCAATCACTACCATCAGAGCTATCAGTAACCAAGCCCCTAGAGAACCTGCAAGGAAGCGTATCACACTCCACTCTATCGGCCAAGTGGATATGAGAGAGGTACGTCCTATAGTAAATTCCGCCATCCCCACATTGTAGCATACAACCATGGCAGGCAATGTCACTAACGCCAATAACAGTAACCCCTCACCTATCAGTAAACGAAACACACCGCCACGCGTACTGCCCATCGCCATCCGTAGAGCTATCTCCGAACGGCGGCGGCGAGTACGGAACCAGAAGGTGCCTATTAACCCCAAAAATACATTCACCAGCAGGAAGAGCACCACCACAGCCTGACTGTTCACCTTATCCGTATCGCCATTCATCACCTCGAACTGCAACTGTTGTTCAGTATAGGGAGCGGCATCTGCCACAAACGCATTGTCCGTGTCCAGTTTAGGCGCTATTTCGCGCAGAAACTTCTCCCGATAATCCGGTCCGTCGGCAGCAGGCTTCACGCGGAAAACAATCTGCGACCAATTGTCGGCAAACTCTGCCTTAATCATATTCTCTCCCAAATGATAAAAGAACCAAGGTTCCTCAACTCCATAACGATAGGAACGGAAAGCACCGGTCTTCCCCATCTGCTTGATGATTGTAACAGAATCACCATTACCTAACGGCGTAGTCTGCGAAAACTCCGGCATTTTCTTACGAAAACGTTCAAAAGCGGCATTACTCAGTGTCACATTGTTCCATCCTGCGGGAGTGTCCCGGAACGGGTGACGCGGGTCCTCACTTATCCGGAAAACATCCATATATCCTCCAGTCGTATAAATACAGCGTCCTTGCACCCAGGAAGTATCTTGCACAACCAACGCATTGTAACTATTACTGCCACTCATCGGAAGGCTCCAATAACAAAGGGCAGCTGCCTCTACGGAAGGCTCTTGTTCCAATTTCGCCAATATACCCAGATATTTATCGGCATCAGTCAGACTCGTATCCCGACTTTCTCCACCTACAACGGTGGATAATTTATAGACATGTTCAATATTATAACCCAGCGGACGGTAGAAAGTATATTTCATGCATCCCAGTGAGTCACAGAGGAACCACATCACGATGAATACCAAGAACAATTCAGCCAATACCCAGCCGTTACTGCTGAAGCGTGCCTTTATCATACGTAAGTTATGTATCGTAAATTTCATATCAAGTACCTCCTTCTATTTATCATTCAAAGAATCTACAATAGTGCGCCGTGCCGCTATCCATGCAGGCAGTGCCGCACTCAACAGATTGATGACCACACAGAAAACAAATGCCAGCAGGAATACCCACGGACTAAACAGTGCCTCCATGTTCAAGCTGAACTCGCCCGACGTACCCACATTCTGATTATTGGTGAACAGCCACATACGCATGGCATATACTGCCAAATAACTGAAAAGCAGTCCCACTACTCCACCCAGTAATGTCAACATCAGATTTTCGTTCAGTATCTGCCGCACAAGCACACTTTTCGTTCCTCCAAAAGCCTTACGTACACCTAATTCGGTAATACGTTGCTGCATGCGGCTGTTACTCAAGCCACACAGATTGAGTGACGGTACCAACAAAATGATAAATAAAGCTACGGCATATTGAAGATAAAGCATTGTCAAGTCTGGCCCTACATTAGCCCATACGTGGTTGACGTGCGCCACGATATTGTCCGGCTGTTCCATGATGTCTATCTGTTTATTACCCAATCCGGCATTAACACGTTCCACCTGCTTGGCAATGCCCTCCCGGATGGCAGGAAAGTCATCGGATGTACGTGCCAATACAGCAATCTGCATGCCTCCCAAATAACTGTGGACTCCGGTAATTTTCAGTTCGTCGGCACTGTACATACCCCATACTTGTGCATATGCATCCTTAGCAGTGACGGAAACATCTTTCACCACTCCCACGATACGCGCAAGTTCCCGGTTCAGCAGGAATTCCTGTCCCACTACATCTGTACTTCCATACAGTTTCCGCGCTACAGACGCACAGACTACTACAGCCTTGCTTTCTCCAGCACGGTCGGCTTCGCTGAAGCCGCGTCCGGCAAGAAACTGCATGCTGAACACTTTCCAGAAGTCGGGCTCTGTCCGCATAGCATCCACTTTCACCCGATTGTTACCGTCAGTCAACGAAGCCAATGACAAACCGGCTGGGGAAAATGCCGTACAGTATTCCACTTCGGGCACCGGCTGCACGCATTCTTTCATAAATGCCGCCGAAGGATTACTCCAATTATTATTGCCGTCCTTTTCCTTGTCGTATACGTGCATAGCGGAAAAGTAAAGACACCGACTGCGGTTCACCTCCGGTTCCAAGTCAGCATATTTCGTCTGCCAAGTAATCACAATAGCCATAATCATGGTGATAGCAAAGGCCGTACCCAATATGGAAATCGTACTTAGCAGCGGATTCTGCTTCAAGATTGTAAAAGCTTGTCTTACGGTTTGCATTTCATTAATTGATAGTTGATAATTAATAGTTGACAGTTGCTAAGCAGTAATTATTCCACCTGACGTCCGTCGAAGAAGCGGACGGTACGTGAGGTCTGTTTGGCCTGCTCTTCATTGTGGGTCACCATCACGATGGTACGTCCGTCTTCCTTGTTCAGTTGATGCAACAGTTCCATGACTTCGGCACCCATCTTGGAGTCCAGGTTACCGGTGGGCTCATCGGCGAGGATTATCTCCGGGTTGCCGATAATGGCACGGGCAATGGCTACACGCTGGCACTGACCGCCGGAAAGCTGTGTAGGCATGTGACGCATGCGGTGGCTCAAACCGACCTTCTTCAACACCTCTTCCGCCAAACGACGGCGTTCTTTGGCAGACACCTTTCTATACAGCAAAGGCAGCTCCACATTATCCAGTACATTCAGCGAGTTAATCAGATGGAAAGACTGAAACACAAAACCCAGCTTCTGGTTACGGAAAGCAGCCAGCTCCTTGTCCTTCATGCCGTCCACTTTCGTACCGGCTATTTCGATGGTACCGCTGGTGGGTGCATCCAATAAACCCATAATGTTCAGCAACGTAGATTTTCCGCAACCGGAAGGTCCCATGATACTGAGAAATTCTCCCTTGTTCACTTCGAGGTTTACATTTTCCAATGCCACGGTTTCAATCTCGTTTGTACGATAAATCTTGTTGATGCTAGTTAACTTAATCATAATGGTAAGTATTTAATTGTTATTATTCTGTTCCGTTTCTATTCCGCACAATTTCTGCTTCAAGAGGTCAAAAGTTATGCCAAAACCGTTTATCATTGATTATCTGCTATTTATACATGCAGTAAGGTGTCCGAAAATGAACACTTTGTCCGTTTTCATCTATTCGTCACGCAGGGCTTCCGTAGGTGGAATGCAGCTGATGTTGCGCGCCGGGATATAGATTCCCACCAACACTACCACCAGCAGTATCAGAAAGATGACGAGCGACACGAGCAAATAATGCAAGGTAAAATCCGATACCCAATAGCTCTCTGTACTCTCCACCCAATTCTGTCCTTTGGCCAGCCCTTCTTTCAGTGCATATTGCAAATAAAGCAGAAAACCAGTCAGTGAAGCGACCACGGTCAATACCGTGCCTTCGCCCATCAGCAGGCGGACAATGTCACTGCGTGTAGCTCCGAACGACAGCATCACTCCCACTTCCTCGCGCCTCGTACGTGTCTGCAACCAGAAGGTACCGATGACACCCAGGCAAAGATTCACCAGGAAGAAAGCCGCCATCGCCAAATTACGGCGGTAAATCGGTGTGGAATTGCTGGCTTCGCTCTCCGTTATAATCTGCTCATAGGAACGGACACTACGGGCAAACAGATTACCCCGCCTCATCTCCTTCACCATCCAGGGACGGAAATCGTGCAGAAAACGCTCCATGCTGACACCCTCTTTGAGACGTACCAGGATATGAGCACTTTCAGGGATATAACTTGTATCGATGGTAAGCATCGGCATAAATGCAACGGGGACGGGACGCCACTCGCTATACATCTTCATGGCTCCTATCGTACCGACAACCGGCATGTACAAGGTATCTCCATGGTCTCTGCTTACACAGCGTTTGCCATGCGCGTCTTTGGTATGGAACAACTGTTCGGCAGCATTCTCTGTCAGTACAATGTCATTCGGGGCATAGGCGTAGTCGGACAGCTGTCCGGGTGTCCGCCCCTTACCGGAACGGAAACCATACGTATCGAAAAAGTTCGTATGAGGCAGAAATTGTATCATCATAATAGATAAGGGAATCGTATCCCCTTCGGCAAACAATTGACTATTCGAACTTCCCGAAGAATTGGGATAACAGAATCCCAGCACGGGAGTGGCCGATTCCACACCGTCAAAGTCCTTGACATAACGCACCAAATTATAATAGTTGTCCACCAACGTAGCAGAGTCCTGCGCTTCGGCATCGTATCCCGGTGCCTGGGGCTGCAATGCGCCCAATGAAATGAGGCAAAGCCGCTCCGCATCATAGCCCAACGGGATATTACGATCGTGCGTGACCACAATCACCGGGTCCAATACAACCCAACTGATGATACTCACCAATATCAATTCGGCCAACAACCATCCGTTCTTGCGGCGGCGCGCCCAAAGATTCTTCCATATTAACTTAAACATACCAACCTCCCGTGTCTTATCGTTTTTCATTCAGTGAGTTCACAATCGGTTTCCTCAAGGAATACCACGCCGGTATAAGGGCCGACAACAGATTCAGCACGACGCACAGCGCCAATGCGGCGAGAAAAACCAGCGGAGCAAACAGCATTTCACCCGATACGCGGACCTCCACTCCTTCGGGTACCATATTCGGCCAGCTGTCGAATACCGTAAATATCCACTCGCGTCCCACGTAAAGTGCCAGCCATGCCAGCAGCAAGCCCAATGCTCCGCCCAGTGCGGTCAGCAGCAGGTTTTCCCACATCACTTGTGAAAGCAGTATCTTACGTCCGGCTCCAAACGATTTCCGCACGCCCATCTCTGCCAGACGTCCCTCCATACGGCTCGATATCATGCCGCTCAGATTCAGGGCAGGCACCAACAGCAATACGAGCAGGACAAGCAGAAAGTGGCGCACTGTGGCCCAAAGGTCAAACTCCATACTTGCATAAGTCTTGAAGACACTCAACAGATGGGAGGTGGGCTGCTCCCAGAAATCTACTTTCCATTCATCGGGATGCATAAGATTCTCCTTGCGGCAGATTTCCTTTATCTCAGCCCGCAGAGCATCTCCCTGCTTACTGTCCTGCACCAGAAAGGTAGCACTGAAAGCTCCCAGATAGGGAAGGTCGTACTTGGGAGTGCTGTAATCGGGCGACACCGTATAAGGTATATAAAGCTGTGCATAGGATTTAGAGGTGAGGTAACTGGCACTGCGCACCACCCCACAAACCCGATAGTCGATATAGTTCAGGCTGAACGAGCGTCCTACTACCTCTTCCGTCGTACCGAACAAGCGGCGTGCCAAATCATCGGTAATGACAGCAGTGGAAATGCCACTTGCCAGGTCGGATGCCGTGAATGGACTACCTTCCAGGAATTGGAAAGAATATATCTTGAAAAAAGCAGGGTCTGTCAACTTTACCATAACCGGAAAATCACCGCTGCGGTCGGCAGGCTGTATATAACTGTTTTCCGACAAATCATTATGCAGCTCGGCCGAAACGACAAGGGCATTCTCTACGGGATAGAACCAGTCTTGCAGTGCCTTGTAGGAAACAGCCCATTGCATGGTCCTGGTATTGTTGCCGCTTCCCTGCGTGAATTTTGAATTGCTGAGGTAAAGCGTATTCATGCGGTTTGCCTCTGGATAGACGGGCGCAATCTTCACATAATACACCACCGCCATAATCATTGTCATGGCAATGGCCAGCCCCGTACCCACAATGTAGAGCATGCTGAACAGTTTATTCTGCTTCAACAGCTCCCAGGCTTGTTTCAAGTAAACCTTTATCATTTTAGCTTCAACTTATTCTTGTTCTTATAGTTACTCATATCGCTCACCACCACTTCATCACCCGGTTGCAAGCCACTGACCACTTCTACAAACTCAAAGTTGGAATCGCCCAGCTGCACCTTGCGCTTTACAATTTCCTTGTCGGAATTGCGTACAAAAAGTTCATACTCCCCACGTCCCACATAATAGCTGGCATTGGCTATGCGCATCACGTCTTCCTTCACTGCATTCATCACATAGACGTCGGTTTTCAGACCGGAACGCAGTCGGCGGTTGTTGTCCTCATTCAACTGCACGGTAAAGGAGATGACGCCATTCTTTGAAAGCGGAGTAACACTGCTTACGGAACCTTCCAGCTTTTCGCTGCCAATCTTCACAATGGCCTTGCCGCCGGCAGCCACACGGTCACCGTAAGTATCGGCAATCTCGCCTTCCACCTTGAAGTGGCTCAAGTCGGAGATGACGGCAATCTGGGTCCCTTCAGGAACCTGGGCACCAATCTGATTGTTGATATAAGTAAGGATGGCCTTCCGGGGCGAACGCACCTGCGCATCGTCGAGCGTACGTTTGGTTTCGGCCAGTGTCTTCTGGAACATGCTGAAATCCAGTTCCTGCACTTGGTATTCTGCAGCCAGCACTTCCTTCTCGTTGGCATACTGCTGCTGTAATTGCTCGTATTCCAGTTGTGCTACGTTGTAGCTCAGTTCGGCTTGGCGCACTTTGTCGGTGGTGCCCGAACCGAGGCTATCAAGGTACTGCTCGTTACGCAGTTCCACCTTCATGCGGTCCAGCTTCATGGCGGAGACTTTGATTTTCATCTGAAGGTCGGTCAGTTTGGTCTGGTTGTCAAGTTTCAGCTGTTTCAGCTTGTAGCTGCGCATCTGCTCTTCATCCAGCATCTTTTTGTAGTCGGTTTCGGCACTCTGTAAGTCCAGTTTCAGGATAGGGGTACCGACATCCACACTATCACCACCTTTTCTGTACACTTCCAAAATGCGGGTATTAATAGGTGAATTTATAATTTCCTCGAATGCAGGAACCACTTTTCCGGAGGCACTGACACTGACTTCAATCGTACCCTTGCCTACTTTGGAGAATACAAGGTCTTTCTCCTTCACTCCCGTACGCATCAATGAAATGAGTACACTGACCACTACGATACCTGCCACGCCGATAGCACCGTAGCGGATGATTTTCTTATTGCGTTCTTTATTACGCACTTCTTTCGGAATTTCTCTATCCATATCTTTTAATTTTATTGTTTGCGAACATAACGCTTAATATATACTAAATCCATGCCAAAATCATAACCCCCTGAAAGTAAGCGAAAAGACAAAAAAGAAGGGTGTCCGTTTTCGGACACCCTGTACATTTTCGGATAGCTTCTTTATCTTAATCTCAAGCGGTCTCCCACCTCGGGCACGTATTCCGCATCCTTACGATTCATCTTATAAAGGTTCTTCAGACGAATACCGTACTTTTGGGAAATGGAGTGCATGGAATCGCCGTCCTTCACAATGTAGACAGTATGGGGTTTGGCAGCTTTCTTGCGCTTTTCTTTCAAGTAGATGATGTCTCCCACCTCCAGTGTATATTCTTTATGGAGGTCGTTGTATTTCACCAGTTTCTTCCAGCTGATGTCAAACTCCTTGCCCAACACCTGGAAGGTGTCTCCGTCGCGCGCCACGACATAAGCTATATCGTTGGCAATGTACACCTGATGCGGATTGGCCAGCCAAGGTTTCTTTTTCAGTTCCTTCTCCCAACTGCGGACATCGTGTTTGCTCATGCCACGGCTGTCGTACTTATACAGTTCATAGTCCTCAATAATGGTTATCAGGCGGTTGGCATACGACGGGTCGGTAGCATAGCCGGCCTTCTTCAAGCCGCGCGCCCAACCCTTATAGTCCGTAATCTTCAGTTTGAAAAGAAAAGCATAACGTGCTCCCCGTTTCAGGAAATCGGAATGGTCTTCATAAGAGTCTTTCGGATTGCGATAAGCGCGGAAACATTCATTGCGGGCATCGTCATCATGCCTCACCGTCCGTCCGCGCCAGTTGCCTCCACACTTGATGCCGAAGTGGTTGTTGCTCTTACGCGCCAGCTCGCTGTATCCGGCACCACTCTCCAACAGCCCTTGGGCCAGCGTGATGCTGGCAGGTATCTTATGACGTTGCATCTGCTCCACGGCAAGGGGAGCATACTGTTTGATATACTCATTGTAGCGGGCATTCCGGCGTTGTGCCTGCACTGTTGTAATGGAAATAAAAAGAAATGCTATGATAGCAGTCAGTCTGAAAATCCGTTTCATGCTTAAAATGTTGAGTTCTGCACAAAAGTCCGTAAAAGAATTGAAATAACCAATCTCTTTTCTATCTTTGTAACATTAATTACAATATAACCCTTTGCCTTATGAAAGAATTAAATATCGAAATCGCCGTCAAGATATACGACTATGAAGAACTGGATGCCGCCGACCGCGAACTGATGGATGCCGCCCGCGAGGCTACCAACCGCAGCTATGCCCCTTACTCCCACTTCTCGGTAGGAGCTGCAGCCAGACTGGCAAACGGTATTGTAGTGACCGGCACCAACCAGGAAAACGCCGCCTATCCTTCCGGGCTGTGTGCAGAACGCACCACCCTATTCTATGCCAACTCCCAACATCCCGACCAGGCAGTAACCACCCTCGCCATTGCTGCACGCAACGAGCACGACGAGTTCCTGGAGTCTCCCATCCCGCCCTGCGGCGCCTGCCGGCAAGTGATGCTCGAAACGGAGAAGCGCTTCAAGCAGCCAATGCGGGTGTTGCTGTATGGCAAAAAGGGAATCTACGAGCTGAAGAATGTGGGAGAATTACTGCCACTCTCGTTCGATGCTTCGGCCATGAAGTAACAGAACCAATAAAGTATTAACATCGTGTCTGCAGGAAGTTAATTTCTTGCAAACACGATATTAACTTCTTGCCGACACGATATTAATATCGCAAAAAGCCTTTGTTATTCAGTGGAAATTATTACCTTTGCGCCCACTAACCAATTAATTCCACCGATGAGAATATCCGACTAAAGACAACACATTTCGGTAAACATCACTATCAACATGCTTTTTCAGACTGAACGCTGAGCATCACCTATATAGATGTTTAGCCAATACTGTGTTTGTCTGTACCCCTCCCCTTCGAGAATTTCAATTTCGGGGAATGCTTGCATCCCCCCTATCATTCTTACTTCTAAAAACACAGTAGAAACTTATGAGCTTTATCATTAAAGACCTTAGCTATATCCATGCAGATAAGGAAATCTTGTTTTCACACCTCCACTTGAGTATCAACTCCGGAGATAAAATAGCCCTGACCGGAAATAACGGTTGCGGCAAGTCTACCCTCATGCGTATTTTGGCAGGAGACTTGTCTCCAAGTTCGGGAACGGTGCTACGCCCCGAACATCTGTACTACGTCCCCCAGCACTTCGGGCAATACGACCGACAGACAGTAGCACAAGCTTTGGGAATCAGCCGGAAGCTGTCTGCCCTTCATGCCATCCTAAGCGGTGACGCTGCCGAAAAGCACTTCAATACGCTCGACGATGACTGGAACGTGGAAGAACACGCCCTGGCTTCTCTCGACAATTGGGGACTGGACGGTATCCCACTCTCCCGTCCGATGGAAAGACTTAGCGGCGGCGAAAAAACCCGCATCTTCCTGGCGGGCATGGAGTTGCACAACCCGACAGCCATCCTGCTGGACGAACCGACCAACCATCTGGACGCGGATGGACGGAAACGTCTGTATAACTTGATACGACGGACGTCGGCTACCGTGCTCGTCATCAGTCACGACCGCACGCTACTGAATCAGTTGCCTGCCATCTGCGAACTCTCCTCCCAGGGATTGACGTATTACAGCGGAAACTACGACTTCTACAAAGAACAGAAGGCCCTGCAACAGAAAGCCCTTACCCAACAACTGGAAGAGAAGCAGAAAGCCCTGCGCCTTGCACGCAAAGTGGCACGCGAAGTAGAAGAACGGAAGGCCAAACAGAATGTGCGGGGAGAAAAAAACTCCATTAAAAAGGGGATTCCCCGCATCATGATGGGAGCACTGAAAAACAATGCGGAAAACAGCAGCAGCAGACTCAGCAGCATTCATATGGAGAAAACGGAAAAATTACAGGCAGAAATGTCAGGTATCAAAAGTTCACTGCCACAGACAGACAAACTGAAAACAGACTTCAATGCCTCTCATCTGCATGTGGGGAAGGTTCTGGTCAAGGCAAAGGACGTCAACTTTCATTATCCCAGCCTCGCGGCTTCTCCTATGGAGACAACCCGTCCGGAGGCAGTAAAGGAGCTCTGGTCTTCCTCCCTCACCTTCCAGTTGAGAAGCGGCGACCGCCTCAGCCTGAAAGGAAAAAACGGCAGTGGAAAAACAACCCTGCTGAAACTCATCATGGGCGAACTGCACCCCACCGGCGGAGTGATGGAGCGTGCCGACTTCACCTCCGTCTATCTGGACCAGGAATACTCCCTCGTCCGTAATGAGCGCAGCGTACTCCAACAAGCAGAAGCCTTCAACCACCGCCACCTGCCGGAACATGAAATGAAAACCATCCTCAACCGTTATCTCTTTCCCCACGACGTGTGGAACAAGCCGTGCAGCAAACTGAGTGGCGGCGAAAAGATGCGTCTTTCCTTCTGCTGCCTGATGATTGCCGACAACACCCCGGACATGTTCATTTTGGACGAACCCACCAACAATCTGGACATCGAGAGCATAGAAATAATAACGGCAACGATACGCGACTACGCCGGCACCGTAATTGCCATCAGCCACGACCGGGAATTTCTGAAAGACACCGGCATCGAACGGGAGATACTTTTGGAATGAATCAGTAATTTAGGTAACAACAACCGTAATTTGTATACTGCCGTTCTCATAAAACCTGCCTATTTTTGTAGCACGTAATCATTTACTAACTAACGAACAACGAATATGAGCAAAAAAGTATTAATCCTCTCCTCCAGTCCCCACAGGAATGGAAACTCCGACCTCTTGTGCAACGAATTCATGCGCGGTGCCGCAGAAGCCGGACATCAAGTAGAAAAGATTTTCCTGAAAGACAAGCACATCAACTACTGCACGGGATGTAGCGTATGCAGCATGTACGGCAAACCCTGCCCACAAAAGGACGATGCCGCCGAAGTGGTGGAAAAGATGATTGCCGCCGACGTCATCGTCATGGCAACCCCCGTCTACTTCTACACCATGAGCGCGCAGATGAAGACACTGATTGACCGTTGTTGTGCCCGTTACCTTGAAATAAAAAACAAGGAGTTCTACTTCATTATCGCCGCCGCCGAAGAAAGTGTCCCCATGATGGAGCGTACCATCGATGGTTTCCGTGGCTTCCTCGACTGCCTGGAAGAGCCCAAAGAATGCGGCACCATTTATGGCGTGGGTGCCTGGAAGGTGGGCGAGATAAACGACAAGCCTTCCATGCACGAAGCCTACGAGATGGGAAAAAAGGTATAAAGAACGAATACTAACCGCTATACAATACATTTATGCTACGTACCATCAGACTGACCCTTGCCGTCATCTTCTTCGCACTCATCACGCTGTTGTTCCTCGACTTCACGGGAACACTGCATGCCTGGTTCGGATGGATGGCGAAGATACAATTCCTGCCGGCCGTGCTGGCACTGAACATCGGTGTAGTACTGTTTCTTGCAGTGCTGACCTTGGTATTCGGACGCATCTACTGCTCCGTCATCTGCCCGTTGGGAGTATTCCAGGACATTGTTTCCTGGCTCTCCGCCAAACGGAAGAAAAACCGTTTCCGCTACTCGTCCGCACTGAAATGGCTACGCTACGGTGTGCTGGGAGTATTCGTACTTGCCATTATCGGCGGACTGAACTCTTTTGTCGTGCTGCTGGCCCCTTACAGCTCATACGGGCGCATCGTTTCCAGCCTTTTCTCCCCACTCTACCAGTGGGCAAACAACGGACTGGCCTACCTGGCCGAACGTGCTGACAGCTATGCCTTCTATGAAACGGATGTATGGATGAAGAGTCTCCCTACCCTGCTGATTGCCACGGTCACTCTGGTGGTCCTCATCGTGCTGGCATGGCGAGGCGGACGTACCTATTGCAACACCATCTGTCCGGTAGGTACAGTGCTTGGCTTCCTCTCGAAGTATTCCTTGCTGAAACCGGTAATTGACACAAAGAAGTGCAACAGTTGCGGACTTTGTGCCCGCAACTGCAAGGCATCGTGCATCAACATCAAGGCACACGAAATAGATTACAGCCGTTGCGTGGCATGTATGGACTGCATCAACAAGTGCAGGAAAGGTGCCATCACTTACACACGCCGCAAGTCGGTCTCCGCTGCAGTCTCCCAGGAAACCTCCGTGGCACCGGAGCAGGTAAACGACGCCCGCCGCGCATTTCTCTCTACAACCGCCGTGTTTGCTGCTGCGGCAGCCCTCAAGGCGCAGGAGAAGAAAGTGGACGGTGGACTGGCTGTCATCGAGGATAAGAAAATCCCCGAGCGCGCCACTCCCATCACTCCTCCGGGCTCACTGAGCGCCCGCCACTTTGCACAACACTGCACAGCCTGCCAGCTCTGCGTATCGGTATGCCCCAACCAAGTGCTCCGTCCTTCTTCAGACTTGACAAAACTGATGCAGCCGGAAATGTCCTACGAACGCGGTTACTGCCGCCCCGAATGCGCCAAGTGTGCGGAGGTGTGTCCTACCGATGCCATCCATCTGACGAGCCTCGCCGAGAAATCGGCCGTCCAAATCGGTCATGCCGTATGGATTAAGGAGAATTGCATCTGCATCACAGACAAGATGGAATGTGGGAACTGTGCCCGCCATTGTCCGGCCGGTGCCATACAGATGGTTCCTTCAGACCCGGAAGACGAAGCCTCCATCAAGATACCGGTAGTCAACGCCGAACGCTGTATCGGATGCGGAGCATGCGAGAACCTTTGTCCGTCGCGTCCGTTCAGTGCCATTTATGTGGAAGGCCATGTGATGCACAGAACTGTCTGAAGCAACTTTATCACCCTAATATCCATTTATAATTTCAGTCCTATCACAATGAAAGAAGACAATAAGAACAAGATAAACCGCCGCGATTTCTTCAAACTCGCCGGTGCAGGAACGCTTGCCTCGGCAGCAGCCCTATACGGCTGTTCGGGCAACAAGAACAACGGGGAAAGCGAATCGGCCGCACTGGGCGAGATACCAACCGGCAAGATGACCTATCGTACCAACCCCAACACGGGCGACCGGGTTTCTCTGCTGGGATACGGATGCATGCGATGGCCCACCCGGAAACGCGCCGACGGGAATGGAGACGAAATAGACCAGGAAGCCGTGAACGACCTGATAGACTATGCCATTGCCCACGGAGTGAACTATTTCGACACCTCCCCCGCCTATGTGCAAGGTCTGTCGGAGCGCGCCACAGGCATTGCCTTAAAACGCCATCCACGGGAGAAATTCTTCCTTGCCACAAAGCTGTCCAACTTCAGTCCCAGCACGCACAGCCGCGAAGAGTCCCTTGCCATGTATCACCGCTCCTTCCGCGACCTGCAAGTGGACTACATCGACTACCTCCTGCTGCACGGCATCGGCATGGGCGGCATGGAAGCCCTCCATTCCCGCTATCTGGACAACGGCATGCTGGACTTCCTGCTGAAAGAGCGCGAAGCCGGACGCATCCGCAACCTCGGATTCTCCTATCATGGAGACATCGAAGTCTTTGACTACCTGCTCTCCCGCCACGACGAACTGAAATGGGACTTCGTACAAATCCAACTGAACTACGTGGACTGGCGACATGCCAAAGAAGTGAATACCCGCAACACGGATGCCGAATACCTATATGCCGAGCTGGTGAAGCGCAACATTCCTGCCGTTATCATGGAGCCGTTGCTGGGCGGACGCCTATCCCGCCTAAACGACCACTTGATGGCACGTCTGAAACAACGCCGCCCGCAGGAGAGCATGGCTTCCTGGGCCTTCCGATTTGCAGGTACTTTCCCCGATGTGCTGACCGTACTGAGCGGAATGACGTACATGGAGCATCTGCAAGACAACCTGCGTACCTTCTCCCCGCTTGTTCCATGTACGGAAGAGGAGTTTACCCTACTGGAAGATACCGCCCAGCGAATGCTGCAATACCCCACCGTGCCGTGCAACGACTGCAAATACTGTATGCCGTGCCCCTATGGGCTGGATATTCCAGCCATCCTGCTGCACTACAACCGCTGCATCAACGAGGGCAACGTGCCGCAGAACAGCCAAGACGAGAATTACCGCGAGGCACGCCGCGCCTTCCTGATAGGCTATGACCGCAGTGTTCCCCGTCTCCGCCAAGCCAACCGCTGCACCGGTTGCGGCCAATGCAACCCGCACTGTCCGCAAGGCATCGACATCCCGGCGAAACTGCAGGAGATAGACCGATTTGTGGAAGCGCTGAAGCAGGAAACCCTTTAACGGACTTATCTTCAACCCTGGTTGTCCATTTTAAGGATTACCAATCATATACAGATTCTTCTTTTTGTATAACTTTGCAAAAAGAACCATAGATAAACGATGAATAAAAAGATTTTAACCGCAATTTTAATAAGTATCGCCCTTCCGGGTAGTATGCTGTCCGCACCTGCCGACAGCCTCCGGCTGAAAAGCTACAAGCTTGATGAAGTCGTAGTGGCCGGGACAAGAAATGAAACAGACATCCGCCACCTGCCAATGACCATCTCCGTAGTGGGCCGCCAGCAACTGGAACAGACCTACCAGCCCTCCATCCTGCCTACACTGACCGAGCAGGTGCCCGGACTTTTCACCACAAGCCGCGGCATCATGGGCTACGGCGTATCCACGGGAGCCGCAGGAGGCATGAGCCTGCGCGGGATAGGCGCCGGAGTAAACGCAGCCGGAGGACCTACGACCAGCCTGCTGGTGCTGATAGACGGACACCCGCAATACATGGGCCTGATGGGGCATCCCATCGCCGACGCCTACCAGAGCATGATGGCCGAACGGGTGGAAGTGCTGCGCAGTCCCGCCTCCGTCCTCTATGGGTCCAATGCAATGGGCGGGGTTATCAACATCGTCACCCGCAAGATGCAGGAGGACGGGGTGAAAACCAATGCGCAGATAGGATACGGTTCCTACAATACCCTGCAGACGGAAGTCTCCAACCGCGTGAAGAAAGGGCGTTTCAGCAGCGTGGTGACCGGCTCGTACAACCGTACCGACGGACACCGTGACGACATGGAGTTTGAGCAGTATGGCGGCTATGCCAAACTGGGATACGACTTCAGCGACACCTGGAAGCTGTGGGGCGACGTGAACATCACCCGCTTCAACGCCTCCAATCCCGGCGAAGCCGACAATCCGTATATAGACAACGACTCGCGCATCACACGCGGCATGACCTCCTTCGCACTGGAAAATCGTTACGACCGTACTTCCGGCGCCGTGAGCTTCTTCTATAACTGGGGCCGGCACAGGATTAACGACGGCTACCACCCCGGAGAAGAGCCCCAGAAGTCGCACTTCAACTCCAAGGACCGGATGCTGGGCATATCGTGGTATCAAAGCGCCACGCTCTTCACCGGCAACCGCCTGACCGTAGGTTTCGATTACCAGCACTTCGGCGGAGAGTCCTGGAACAAGGTTGTCGCCATCGACGAGGCAAAACCCGGACAGCAGATTGGTGACCGCATCCCCGGCGTGGACAAGCAGATGGATGAATTTGCAGGCTATGTGGATTTCAGGCAGGACATCAACAGTTGGCTTTCACTGGACGCCGGTGTCCGCATAGACCACCATTCGCACGTAGGCACGGAATGGATTCCCCAAGGGGGACTGGCTTTCCATCTGCCGCGGCAGGCAGAACTGAAAGCAATGGTGAGCAAAGGATTCCGTAACCCCACCATCCGGGAGATGTACATGTTCCCTCCACAGAACCCCGATTTGAAAGCGGAGAGCCTGATGAACTATGAACTCTCCTTTACGGGGCAGCTTTTGGGAGGGCCCATGTCCTATGGGGTGAACCTCTACTACATCAACGGGGACAACATCATCATGACGGACCCTGCCCTGCGCAAGAACGTCAACTCCGGCGAGATAGAGAACTGGGGTGTGGAAACCAACCTCGGATACCGCATCAACCGCCACTGGCAGATGAATGCCAATTATAGCTGGCTGCACATGGAGAATCCGGTACTGGCGGCTCCCGAGCACAAACTCTATGCCGGTGCGGACTTTACGCAAGGACGTTGGGGCCTATCTACCGGTATACAATACGTGAAGGGTCTCCATACCTCGGTCACCCCGGGTAAGGAGAAGCAGGAAAGCTTCGTACTCTGGAACCTGCGTGCCAACTACCGTCTGTGCAGTTTTGCCGACGTCTTCGTCAAGGGTGAAAACCTGCTGGCGCAACGCTATGAAATCAATGCAGGCTTCCCCATGCCGAAAGCCACGGTGATGGGAGGCGTAAATATCAACTTTTAATACTGTTGCGAAGGAGTATATTCTACTCGATAGATATGGTCGAAGAATGGTGCCCACTCATTGTCCGTGATGCCAATCTGCAGACCGTAGAAGTGTGTACCAGCTTCCCGACAACGGCGAATCTCCTCCATAAAGGCAGGTGAAGAGTGAGGAATCTTGAAATCGCTGACCCAAAGCACATCGGCATTCATATACTCCTTGCCTTCTTTGAGAAGGTGGAACGTGGCTTCCAGCATGCGGGTGGCATCTGTATCCCCGCAAGCTGTCTTTGAGAAGAATTCGAGCAGCCTTGCCCGCTCTTTCCTTACGTCAATCGGATGGATGGAGACGGAAAAGGCTATCAGAAAGCAGTTCCGCCGTTGACGGTCGGCTATCTCCAGGAGCTTTATCAGCAGGGAGTGGGCAATCTTCTCCGGCTTGCCAGCCATGCTTCCCGAGGTGTCCAGACAGACAATCATCGGACCTTTGGGACGGGCGGGCTTGGTTTCGATACGCCGGGCAGGCTGCATGATTTCCGATTTATAGCGGAAGGTCTGGAGCTTGCGGGTGAGGTATTTGTAGACGAACAAATCTTCCAGTTCGCTGTCGGCGGAATGGGCAAGCTCAATGGGAAGCAGGGTATTGAGGTCGTTGCCGGTACTGATGCCCAGGATGTCACATTTGGAGGAGTGCTCCATTTTGTAGACGTTTCCCTCGGCAACGCGGATTTGCTCACGTCCTTCGTCGTCTGCCATACGCCCCATCTTGCGGGCCACTTTCACTATCTCGGGGCAAGAGCGCTGGATGCGCACGATTTTCCGTATACGCTCAAAGTCGACAGTATTCCACAAGCCGCTCATCATGCCCCAGGTCTGGAAGAATTCGTCCTTATCCACCCGGTTCTGGCGGATGTACTCGGGGATGTCTTTCAGATTGGAACGGAGCCTGCGCTCGAGGGCATCTTTGCGGAAAGCAATCTCTTTCTCCTTTTCTTCGTGCATCTTCAGTTGGAAGGCGTCTTCCCAGTCGTCCACCATTTTCTCCCAGACTTCATCGTCCGCATATCCTCCTTCTGTACCGAAGTGGCTGCGGTAGAAACGGGAGTCGAAGCCGTACTCCCGGTATTTGTCGGAAATCTGCTGGAGCAAGGCTTGCCAGCCGTCTTTCCGCTTTGCCATGGACCATTCCAGCACGAGTTTCATCCCGGTCCGTTCCGACTGGCTTTTCCGGAGGTGGTACCTCTCCTTCTCCAAGTTCAATTGGATGAACTGAATCATGGTGTCGTAAAAGATACGTGCACAGACCTCATCGCCCAGCACCTGCACCTTGACCATGGAGTCGTTCATCACAGAGAGTAGATAGGCATACAAGGGCTCGGTATCCGTCTCTGCGCACTCTCCGGTGGCAACGAAACGGTCCAGTGCCTGCACATAGAAGGCGGTGTCATATCGGGTGACGGTGGTGTTCATCTTCTTCTTGGTTACTGGAGGATTATTCGTCTCCATATCTCAGTTTGCGCATGTCCACACGCGCCCAGGCTATTTCCTTGCGGACGATGGAGACGTATTGAGCTACGCTCTTTTTGTCTTCTTCGGAGACGAAAAGGTTGTCGGACAAATCTCTTACCAGGCGGTCTATGCTGGTGGCGGCGGCGTCCAGTTCCGTCTCGTAGTCACGGTCGGTGACGGAGAGGTTTCCCAGCCAGAGTTGTTGCTCCTCACCTCGTTGCAGACGCCGCATGGGGAAGCGCACACCGTTGATGTAGAGATGCTTGTCGTCGCGGTAGAGGGTGACGCGTTCGGTGCCTTCCTCTTTCACGGCGCCGGTGTCGGCAAAGGCGCGGATGATGGTACGCTTGGGATTGATGGGGTCGGCATACATTACGCCCAAGGTGGGGGCATCTTTGGCGCTGTACTCCTTCAGATTTCTGTAGTCCACGATAAAGATGTAGGTGTTGCCCGTACCATGTTTCTCCACCTGGTAGTAGAAATGTTCCGTTATCAGCAGGTCATCGTCCCTACGGTCGCCGGCAAGGCGGGCTTTGTCGAGGGCTTCGCGCACACGGCTGACTTTCAAATCGGATTTCAGCGAGGAGGCGATACCGGCAATCTGTTTTGTGTGGGACACGAATAAGGCACGGATAACGATGTCACGGATGGCAACGCTCTCATCAGGCTCACTCCATAGACAGTGGTAGACGGGAAGCAGGTCGGTCATGGAGACTTCCGTGCGGCCGTGGACGAAGGCGGAGGTCTTGAGCAGCTTCACGATGTTCTTCCAGCGGCGGTCGCTGACGTAGACATTGCGGCGCAGGTCGGAGTCTTGCATCTCTACGCTTGTCAGTCCGTGGCGAATGGCTGTGATGCAGGAAAGAACATCGAGAGGCAAGGTTACGCGGCGTATCTCAGCTTGCCATTCGGCATACTCGCGGTCGGAGATTTGCCATTCGCAAGCAGTCGTTTCCGGATGGTCGGCAGAATCGTCCAGCAGCATTTTGTAGAAAGATTCTTCCTGCTTGACGCAGGTGCAGAGAATGCGGATAAGGAAACGGTCCCATAGGGCTTCTAGTCCCTCGCCTTGAGCGGGCAGTTCGTTGCTGGCGGCTACGAGCAGTTTGAGGGGGAGATGCAGTTCCTTGTCGCCGTTGCGGAAAAGTTTCTCGTTGATGACGGTTAGCAGAGTGTTCTGTATGGCAGGGCCTGCTTTCCATATTTCGTCCAGAAACACGACATCGGCTGTGGGCAGATAGCCGTCGATGGCACGTTCGTACTTGTCGGATTCTTTCAGTCGGCTAATGCTGACAGGACCGAAAATCTCGTCGGGCGTAGAGAAGCGGGACATCAGGTATTCAAAGGCACGGGCATCTGTAAAAGCCGACTTTAGCCGCCTGGCTACCATTGACTTGGCTACTCCCGGAGGTCCCAGGAGCAGGATGCTCTCGCCTGCCAGAGCTGCCAGCAGGGAGAGGTTTATTTCAGTTTCTTTTTCGTATACTCCCCGGTTCATTTCGGAAAGGAGGAGACGAATGCGTTGGGTTATTTCCACAATATGATTTATTTATAGTCAGTACTCATGTATAAAGAAAAGCGTGTAAAGATACCAAATAGTAGGGAAATCAGAGAGATTCTTATTAAGATTCACTATCTTTGGAAAACAAATACACACAGACACGCACACACACGTTGTGATTTGCTTTCATTTCCTATATCTATTACCATTTCTACCTGGAGACAAATTGTCCCCAGGTAAGTGACCAGTCCTTCATCGGGTCAGTCCCTATTATTGGGGATTTAACAATCCCCCCTCTTTTGCCGAAAACTAAAACTTTCCTCCCCAAACACTACCCTTCGTATCACAATATTTTATACCTTTGTTCACTAAGAAATAATCGTCCCATACCCATTTCTGTTTCGTCCGACAGCTGTCGGACGATAATTAAACAACTGTTGGACGATAATGCAACAGTTGTCGGACGATTAGTTTTTAGGAAGAAGAAAATTAATCTGCTTAGCGACAAAAATAATTCCCCGAAGCGACGAGAACTGTTTATCGCTATAAACAAAAATAAATATCTTATGAGCGCGTATTACGACCTTTACGAAACGCCTTCGCCCGACGGGAAAGAAGACAAGAAATCACTCCATGCACGTATCTGCCCGAAAAGGACTTATACCCAAAAGGAGTTTGTGGAACATATCGCAACTTTCCAACATCTGCCCAAGAATGTGATAGGGGCAGCATTGGATGCCTGCATTGACGAGCTGTGCGATTTGCTGGCCAACGGAAACATCGTGGAGCTAGGAGAACTCGGATTCTTCAGCACTTCACTGAAATGCTTGCGCGAGACCGACGACGAGAAAAAGAAAATCCGCTCCGAATCCGTCCAATTCCAAAACGTACACCTGCGCATCAGCAGCACGTTCCGCAACAACATCAAGAAGAAAATGACGTTGGAACGTGTACACTCCACTACCAAGAAATCGAAAAAAGTAGTAGAGACCACCGAAGAAACAAGAAAAGCCGAACTGGAACTGTTCCTCAAGCAGAATGTATGTATCAACAAGAACGAATACATCCAGCTAAGCGGACTAACCAGACATGCCGCCATAGACGAACTGAACAACTTCATCCGGCAAGGGTTCCTGCGCCGCCGCGGAATGGGAAGGTCAACGGTCTATGTGCGACAAGAAAAAGACACAGCAAACGAAATTTAGGGGGGCAAGCACAGAGACACAGAGACATAGAAATTAATTTGAAAAGAATCTCTGTGCCTTTGTATTTTCGTGTTCATCCCCCCCAAAATAATAAAACAACAAACAATGGAAAAATCAACAGAACCCCAACCCTGCACGCAGTGGTTCGTCTTCTTCAAAGACCAACTGCTGCTGAAAAAAGGATATACAGACAAAGGAGAAATAAAATACAGCGTACCCGTCAGTATAGAGCCTCCTCTGACACCGGAAGCCGGAAGTAATATACACGAAGTGTTCCCCCCCAACGGCAAGCAAGTACGTGCATTCGCCTTGGAACAGCCCGTGGCCGAAACCGACGAATGGGTCATGATAGGCCTGCGCGCATCGTACGACTACATCTCGCCGGACGAGTACCGTTCTGCAGGAAAGGCCTTCCAGATACTCTATTGGGACGAGCACAGCCACTTCTGCCCCGTGTGTGGTACCGCCATGGAGCACCAGACCCCCATCATGAAGAAGTGTCCCAACTGCGGCAATGAGATGTACCCTCCCGTTTCCACCGCCATCATCGTACTGATACGCAAAGGAGACGAAATCCTGCTGGTGCATGCCCGGAACTTCCGAGGAACCTTCTACGGACTGGTGGCAGGCTTCCTCGAAGCCGGCGAGACACTGGAAGAATGTGTGGAACGGGAAGTTTTTGAGGAAACGGGGCTGAAGGTAAAGAACATCACCTACTTCAGCAACCAGCCCTGGCCCTACCCCAGCGGATTGATGGTGGGTTTCATTGCCGACTACGAAAGCGGGGAGATAAAACTGCAGGAAGATGAGCTGACCGCTGCCGCCTTCTATTCCAAAGACAACCTGCCCGAAATTCCACGAAAACTGAGTATCGCAAGAAGGCTGATAGACTGGTGGATGGAGAACAATTAAAAATTAAAGAATTAAAAAGAGGGGGGGAAGAAATTTTAAAAAGCAGATTGCGGAAAACACACACTCACAAACGAACAACTACGAATGAAACGACTCTCATTCACATCAACCAATCGGTGTGTAACCGCAATCTGCATATACTAAACTTCCCTGCAAACGTTTTGTTCATCAACCATCGGGTTTAAGTCTTTATTTAAGTTTTCTTTCAACACAGAAGCAAAAGGAAGAGGCGCAGCCCTCACGGGTTACGCCTCTCCGAACACTATATACACATTTTTTCCTCTTTCCTATCAAATGCCGAGTGACTTGCGCACTGCCTCCACTTTCTTCTCAGCTTCGGCATCGGCGCTGGTATAGCATTTCGGACAACCCATCTCGCCCTTCACCTCGATATAGAACTTAATCTTCGGTTCCGTACCGGAAGGACGGACAGAAATCTTCGTGCCGTCTACAGTGAAATATTGAAGTACATTGGAAGTCTCGGGCATATCCAGCTTGCTTACGTTGCCCTGGGCATCAGTAAGTTCCAGCGTCTTGTAATCCTTAATCAGGCTGACAGCCGAACCGCCGATTTCCTTCGGAGGATTGGCACGGAAGTTATCCATCATCGCCTTGATTTCCTCGGCACCGCTCTTACCCGGTTTCACCACGTTCACGGTAGTTTCCTTTGAGAATCCGTATTCTACATAGATTTCCATCAATACGTCATAAAGCGTCTTGCCCTGGTCTTTGGCCCAAGCACAGATTTCGGCCAGCAAGGAGCAGGCAGAAACAGCATCTTTATCACGGACAAAGTCTTCGGCCAGGAAGCCATAGCTTTCTTCACCACCACCGATATACTGCTGCTTGCCTTCGCTCAGACGGATTTCGCGAGCAATCCACTTGAAGCCGGTGTAGCAGTCGCGCATTTCAATCTTGTTCTTGTCTGCCACAGCCTTGATGAGTTCAGTGGTCACGATGGTCTTCACGATGAAGTCGTTCGGCTGCATCTTGCCCATTGCAATACGGTTCTTGATGATGTAGTACAAGAAAATGAGACAAGTCTGGTTACCATTAATAAGCACCCACTCGCCCTTATCGTCCTTGCAGGCCATACCGACACGGTCGGCATCCGGGTCACTTGCCATCACGATGTCAGCGTCAATCTTCTTGGCCAGCGCAATGGCCATGGAAAGGGCTTCGGCATTTTCGGGATTCGGAGAAACTACTGTCGGGAAATTACCGTCCTTCACCATCTGTTCGGGCACGCAGTTGATATTCTCAAATCCCCACTCCTTCAATGAGTCCGGAATGAGCACGCGGCCTGCGCCATGAAGCGGAGTATACACAATGCTGAGGTCTTTCTGGCGACGGATGACTTCGGGGTCGATGGAGATGGAGTGAACCATGTCCAGATAAACCTTATCCACTTCCTTGCCGATAATCTGAATCAAGTCCTTGTTGCCGTTGAACTTGATGTCGGCCACCGTCACCTTATTCACCTCGTCTATGATGGCTGTATCGTGCGGAGCGAGCACCTGCGCACCGTCATCCCAATAAGCCTTGTAGCCGTTGTATTCTCTGGGGTTGTGGCTGGCTGTAATGTTGATACCGCTCTGGCAGCCGAAGTGGCGAATGGCAAATGAAACTTCGGGCGTAGGACGAAGGTCATCAAAAAGATATACCTTGATGCCGTTTGCAGAGAAGATGTCGGCAGAAATCTTGGCGAACTTGTCGCTATTGTTGCGGCAGTCGTGCCCCACAACAACGGAAATATCCTTCTTTCCGGCAAAACATTTGTTCAGATAGTTGGACAAGCCCTGTGTTGCGGCACCTACGGTGTAAATGTTCATGCGGTTTGTACCGGCACCCATGATGCCGCGCAGACCACCCGTTCCAAACTCCAGGTCTTTGTAAAAACTGTCTATCAATTCGGTTTTATCTGGATTTTCCAACATGCGTTTCACTTCTGCCTGAGTTTCGGCATCATATGCCGGGGTAAGCCATTTTTCGGCTTTCTCAGTCACCTGCTTAATCAGTTCCTGATTTTCCATAAGACTGTTATTATTTTAAGAGTTAATATAAACTTTTTTGTAAGACACAAATGTAGAAGAATAAGTTCAAATATCCTAATTTTATTCAGGCATTTTATATCTGTCTCCCGTCTGCTTAACATACTCTTCAAGGAACTCCTTCGGGTATCCCGGGCGGATTACGCCTGCCGGCTGGCCAATGGAATTACGTTCGAACTGACCGTTTTTCATACGCTTGACAACGCCGTCATTGTACTTTACGACAAGAAACTCGCCAAGACGTTTCCAGGTATCGAAAGTGCTTTGGGCGGTCATGTTCGTATAGTTGGTTAGGAATGCCTTCGCTTTGGCAGGGTCTTTTTCCAAAAGTTTGGCAGCAGCAGCCTCAACGCCCTCCTGCGCTTCATTGAAAGTTGTCTCCAACTCTGTCTGAGTGGCACGCACGTCGTCTATCATCAAGTCATAGCGGGGATATACCATATTGGCCACCCAATTGAAAATCCAGAAAGCGGAGTTCCAGGAGAAAGTGATGTAATCGGCGCCATCCACGCGGGTATAGCATACGGGAACCTTGTCCGTACAGCAATATACGGGCGTAAATACCGTCATGTTGGCATCATCCGTGCCAAACCACAGTACTCCACCGATAGGGTCGGGCAACTCGGAACGCATCTGTGCCACGAATACGAAACCACTCTGCTGGGTGGAGATGGGACGCTCATTGAAATATTCCCGGTCGCCCACTTTGAAAGAGAGTGGAGAAAGGCGGTACGGGGTATGATACGGGCCTGCACCGAAATCTTTGCTGATGTCGAGAGGAGTACCTTCATAATGGTCGCGCATGGCATTTTTCACATCCTGCACGGAAACCTTGCGGTTGGGTTTCACAAACAGAGGCATCGGAGTGTTCGTCTCACCTAATATATAAGGTAAGAACTCGTTACCACGGTCGGTAAACATATTGAAATAGCTCCATACACGGGCCTCGCAATAGCGACGGGCACCAAAATCGAGCGGAGCATAGGCATCGGCAAAACTGAAATCCTTGTTCACACCATCAAAGTAACCCTTCTCACGTGCAAAGGAGATGACGTCGGCAGAGTACATGCAGTTTTCCTTGTCATTCATGTTGAACTGATGAATGCGGCTCTGGTTGGCATGTGCGGAGATACAATCATCGGGCACGCGGACAGCTACCCATACGGCACCGCGCACACCGGGTCCCTTGCCAATCATCTCCATAATCCATATCTCGTTGGGGTCGGCAATGGTGAAGGATTCTCCACTACTGTAATAGCCATATTCCTGCACCAATTCCGTCATCACCTTGATAGCCTCGCGAGCAGTGCGTGAACGTTGCAGTCCGAGATAAATCAAGCTACCGTAGTCGATAATACCGGTAGTGTCTACCAGTTCGGGGCGTCCGCCGAATGTCGTTTCACCGATAGTGAGCTGGAATTCGTTCATATTGCCGATGACATTGTACGTCTGACGGGCCTGCGCTATCTGCCCGAGGTATTTGCCGGTATCCCACTCGTGTATGTCAATCAGCGTGCCTTTCTTATGCATGCCGGCAGGATAATGATATAGCTCGCCGAACAAGCCATAGGAATCGGCAGAATAAGAAACGATGGTAGAACCGTCCGCGGAGGCGTTCTTGCCCACGATAAGATTGGTGCAGGCCAGTGCATTCGCCACGGCTGCCACAACAAACAAGACGGAAAGAGTCAGTCTTTTACTTTTCATACTTCTAATAAATTAAGGCCTCACCCCCGTCCCCTCTCCGAAAGAGAGGGGAGAAGAAAATGATAGCTTGTTACACATATTTTTATTACACTTATTTATTACACTATATATAGCAAAAGTAACTTCCGACCTCCCCTCCCTACGGGGGAGGGGTCGGGGGAGAGGCTTTACCATACAAATTCAAACTGTTCGGTGGTACAGTTGCCACAGCCATCCGTCACCGTCATCTCCACCACATGCTTGCCGCCTTTCTCCACATGTTTCGGGTCGAGCTCGCACACCAGGTTACCACTGATGGAATTGGGCTTTCCAAACAAGGCATACTTCCCGTCAATCGTACCCCGATAGGTATTGATGCCGGTTTCCTTGTCCTTGGCCTTGAAGATGATTTTTCCCGTACGTCCCCACTGAGCTTGGTTCACGGGAGTTATCACCGGCGGAACCGTATCCACTGCCACGGTATAAGTCCCCAAATCCCGTATACGCACTTTCATGACACCATCCTCATACTTACCGCCGATGCGGTATTTTCCACCGCGCGCCGTTACGCCCGCCACATAATATTTGGTCATATCCTCTACCGGACGTCGGCGCAAGCCGATACGCAAATCGCAGGCATCGTGCATCGGAATGCGGGTATCGTTCAACTGATAGGTGAAAGCTATATCACCGCTATCAGCCCGCACGGAATAGTTCAACAGGACGTTATCGTAGAGCATTCCTTTCGGAATGACCAATTCTAACCCCGGTTCCTGCAGATAGTTCACCTTGTCCCACTTGAGGGCGTATTTCTCACGATGTTCCACCGGAGCAATTGTCGTCTTCTGCCCCTGCACCGTGAAGCAGACCTTGGAGGTATTTCCCAGCGCATCGCTCAGCGTATAGACAAACCGGTAAGGGCGTTCTTCGTTGATGCCCACCAGTCCACGGTTACCGTTGGATGCATGCAGCATGCGTAAGTGGTTTCCCGGCTCGATGAAAGACTTCATATACTGGCCGTGTGTCCACGAATTGATATAGCGGTTTTCCTCGTATGCAAAGCGGTCTACCGTACTGCGGAAGACTTCCTCGCCGTCCACTTCGAGAATCACCGTCTTCACGCCATATTTATTCTGCACTCCGTCCATATAATCATAAGCACGGATGCCTGCACCAATCAATCCCCAGGCAGTAATGGGTTTCGTAGGATGTGCCGGAAAAGCCCGTCGCGTCTGCTTACCTTCCACCACTCCTTTGCCCGGCTGAGGAAACAACATGATACCTTCGGCACGCGGGGCAGTCTTGTCCTTCACTTTGTCCATGAAGAAAGGCAGTGGGTCTATATATTCGTCCGTAGCCGTCTCTATCATATCCAGATGCAGGTGCGGACCGAAAGAGTATCCGGTGTTTCCGCTTAAAGCTATTATCTGACCGGCTTTCACGGGATATTCGCCCAAGATATGCACCCCGAGATTATTACTGCCTCTATCTCTATCGTCTCCCTCATCTGACACGGGAGCAGGCTCGGGAATTATCTCTACTTCCCAGCTTTCCTTTTCGTACTGAAGAGCCTTCACTCGCTTTGCCACTTCACCCACAAAGGCGCTAAGATGACGGTAGATGGCGGTATAGCCGTTATCATACACCACATCGAGCACATAGCCCGAGCCGTGGGTGACACGGATACGCGAAATATATCCGTCCGCCAGCGCACGTACCGGTTTGCCTATGGCGCCACCGGTCTTGAAATCCAGTCCGCCATGAAAATGGTTGGCACGTATCTCGCCAAAGTTACCGGAGAAAATGATGGGAAAATCAAAAGGCGGAGTGAAGGAAGCCTCTTGTGCCCGAGCCCCGACAGATATAAAGAAAAAAGACAAAATGACAGATTTTATGTATATATTCATTGCAGTAACTTCTTATGATAAACGCAGGCAAAGATAAAAATAATCCCTATCTTTGCCATACAAAAGAGAAAATAAACAATGGAGAAAATACATTACTTCCGTCCCCTCTATCTTGCTCTGGCACTCACCATAAGCCTATTTTCCACCGCAAGCACCCCTAACCGATACAAAACCTCCGCTTCCCTGCCCGACAGCCTGCTGACCGAACAGCATATCCGCAGCATCTATTACACCCTGCCCGACAGCGCTCTGTCACTGCTGGACGAAGCCGAAGCCCGCCGTCTTCCCCACCTGCCGCAATTCCGCATCGACATGCTGCGCGGCACAGTCTACGAACGTCAAGGTATGTACCACCTCAAGGAGCGGTACATCCGCCGCGCCCTGCAAAGCGACTCCGTGCAGCACACTCCTCTCCGGAAACTGCAAGTCCTCACGCAGCTCGCCACCGCCCTCGACCGCCTGAACAAATACGAAGAAGGCATCCGCATCTGTACCGAAGCCATCGAGCTGGCACAGGAGCAAGGACAGAAGGCCAAAGAAAGCGAACTGCTGTTCACTTTGGGCCGCATGTATCAAGGCATGAAGCTCGACGACAAAGCGTTCCGGTACATGTACCGTTCCATCGAACTGCTGCAAGGCACGGACAATGTGCGCGAACTGGCCCAACTATCCACCTCCTACGGCGACTTGTCCGCCTATCTGGCCGAAAACGAGCGTTTGGACGAAGCCATTGCCCTCTGCGAGAAGCGTCTCGACGTTATCAGCCGCATGAGCCTGCTGCCCGGACCGCCGCCCGGATACATAGACCAGCAATACGGTTACCTCTACTCCAAACTTGCCTGGTACTACCTGCAAAACGGACAAAGCGAAAAAGCCGCCGAAACCGCCCGGAAATACCAAAGCACCGGCTTTGCACAATCGCAGGCAGGACAAACAGAAATCGTCCCCTACCTGCTGGGTACGCGTCAGTACCATAAAGTGCTGCAACTTCTTGACGCCTCTTCCGCCCTGGCCGAACCGGCCGATACCTTCAACTACGGCCACCTGATTCTGCTGGACCGCTATGCCCGCACCTACCGCGGACTGAAACGTCCGGAACTGGCCGACAGCTACCAACAGCGCATCACCATGCTGACCGACAGCATCTATGCCCGCGAAAAGGCCGGCCAGGCACACGAATTCGCCATCATCTACCAAACCCAGGAAAAGGATGCGCAGATACGCGAAGCCCAACACAAGCTGGCACGGCAACGCGTACTGTTCATCACCACCAGCTTCATCGCCATCCTGCTCGCCATCCTGCTATGGGAAAAGCACCTCCACCTGCGCCGCACCCGCGAACGCAACCAGATAGCCGCCCGCCAGATAGAAGAGCTTCTGGCACAGAAAGAAGAACTGCGCAAGGCATACCGCCGGCAGCCGCTTCACCCGGAAGATGCCCCTAACGAAGAGCCGCCTGCCGCTCAAGCCAACACTTCCCCCTCCGCTGCCGACGATGAAGACAACCGCCGCCGGTTCATGCAGATGGAAGATGCCCTACTCACCGACCTGCCCTTCCTAAACCCCGACTTCAACCGCGAAGACCTGATGAAGATAACGGCCTTGAGCAAGAACCGCCTCAACCCGTTCCTGCGCGAATATGCCGGTGCCGACGGCTTCAGCGACTACATCAACCGCCTGCGCGTGGAGCACTCCATATCGATGCTGAAAGACAACAGAATGTATTCCATAGATGCCATAGCCACCGCTTCGGGCTTCAAGAGCCGCAACACCTACTATGTGGCGTTCAACAAACTGCTTGGCATGACACCCGTGCAGTACCGGGAGACTTTGCCGGACAAGTCCGCAGAACCATGCACAGAGCCTATAGTTTAACAGATTGCAGGCCGTCAGTTACAAGAACTATTCGTATATTTGTGCGTTGCAAGTAATATATAAGAAAGTTACAGGTAATATATAAGAAAAGTGATATATAAGAAAGGAGAACCGGAAATATGGAACCCATACAGAGCAACAAAATCTACCCCATCGGCATACAGAACTTCGAGAAGATGCGCAAAGGCGGCTATTTCTACGTCGACAAGACCGCCCTTGTCTACCGGCTGGTAAAGACGGGCAGCTACTACTTCCTAAGCCGCCCCCGGCGCTTCGGCAAGAGCCTGCTCATCTCCACCCTCGAAGCCTACTTCCAGGGAAAGAAGGAACTCTTTGAAGGGCTGGCGATGGAGAAGCTGGAGAAAGACTGGATAAAACGCCCCGTGCTGCACATCGACCTGAATATAGGGAAGTATGACACCCCGGACAGCTTGGACAAACAGCTGGAAAAAGCTGTGACAGAATGGGAACAGCTTTATGGCACGGGAATGGCGGAAAGCACGCTTGCCCTTCGCTTCGCCGGAGTGGTCAGGCGTGCCTGCGAGCAGACGGGGCAACGTGTGGCCATCCTCATCGACGAATACGACAAGCCCATGCTGCAAGCCATCGGCAACAAAGCGCTGCAGAACGAGTTCCGCAACACCTTGAAACCCTTCTACGGCGTACTGAAAACCATGGACGGATGCATCCAGTTTGCCCTGCTGACGGGGGTCACCAAGTTCGGCAAGGTCAGCGTGTTCAGCGACCTCAACAACCTGAACGACATCTCCATGGACCGGCGATACCTTGCCCTTTGCGGTGTCACCGACGAAGAGCTGCGCCAAGAATTCGCCCCAAGCATCCGGCTGCTGGCGCAGGCGCAAAACATGACCTACGAGGAAACCTGCCAACGCTTGCAGAAAGATTACGACGGTTACCACTTCACACACAACTCCATCGGAATCTACAACCCTTTCAGCCTGCTCAACACCTTCGACAAGCAGGAGTTCGGCAGCTATTGGTTCGAGACGGGCACCCCCACCTATCTGGTGGAACTGCTGAAACGCAACCACTACAACCTGGAGGAGATGGCCCATGCAGAAACCTACGCCGACGTGCTGAACAGCATCTATGGCGACGAAGACCCACTGCCCGTCATCTTCCAAAGCGGATACCTCACGATTAAGGAGTACGACCCAAGGTTCGGACTCTACCGCCTCGGCTTCCCCAACCGGGAAGTGGAAGAAGGGTTCGTCAAGTTCCTGATGCCGTTCTACACCCGCTTCAACAAGATAGAGGCACCGTTCGAGATACAGAAGTTTGTACGTGAGATAGAATCCGGACAGCCCGATGCCTTCTTCCGCCGCCTGCAAAGTTTCTTTGCCGACACCCCCTACGAACTTGTCGGCGACCGCGAACTGCACTACCAGAACGTGCTTTTCATTGTCTTCAAGCTGGTGGGATTCTATACCCAAGTGGAATATCACACCTCCGAGGGACGTGTGGACCTCGTGCTGAAGACAGACCGCTACATCTACATCATGGAGTTCAAGTTCGAAGGCACTGCCGAAGAAGCGCTGCGGCAGATTGACGAAAAGCACTACGCGCAACCCTTCGAAGCCGACGGTCGCCCACTGTTCAGGATAGGCGTGAACTTCAGCGCCCGGACGCGCAACATAGAAAGGTGGCTGATAAAAGCATGACTTCCTCCCCATAAGGACGGATTTTCATCCTCCGCACTTCCCTTCGCACCCCCTCCGGAAGCACTTCTGAGAGGGGGTGCGACAATTCAGGACAACAAGGCGACAATGCAGGACAAGCACCGAGGGGTAAAATTAGGCAGTTTATACCATTATTAACAACTTTGCAGACACATTTGCAAAGGAACATTAATAAAACCTATAACAACCCAAATGGAGAACTGCATCATGAAACGACTGACCTCACAGGGATGGGAAACGCTGCGCACACTGACCGCCATCACGGCAGCCATAGGTACCATGATATGCCTGCTGATACTGGCAGGATGCACCAACGAACTGACCGGGCAGGACGAAAACCGGGGAAACGGACAAGCGCTGACGCTGGGAACCGTAAGCATAGAAGGAGGAAACACCCGTGCCGCCAATGCCGTGCCCGGCGTGGCATCCGGCCATAGCTTCAGAGACGACGAAAAGCTGCACGTAGCCCTCACCGCCGGAAGCGCCCAATCTGCCGGCACCTACTATACGACGGCAACAACAGCAGCTGGAGTTCCACCAAGACCGAGCGCGCCTACTGGCAAGGGAGCGGCAACCACACCCTCACCGCCTGGTGGGGACCCGCTTATTCTTCCTCCTCCCCTGCCGTTTACGACATGCCCTCCGACTACGAAACCAACACCGCCGCAGGGAGCACCCTGAATGCCTGGGACGGCAAGCAATATACCGCTGCCGCCGATAAATGGCACATCACCGACCTGCTGCACTACAGCGGTACACATTCCGCCACATCCTCTTCCATCAATCTGCTGCTGAAGCACAGCATGGCGCAGCTATGCGTCAACCTGCTGCCGGGCGACGGCATCACCGCCGAACAGCTGCAGAAGGCCACCGTACACCTCAAGCAAGCGAAAGCCTACTTCACCATGAATACCGACGGAGAGCCCGTCATCCATAATCACGACGGCGAAGCCTCCACCCCTACCGATGTCCGCCTGCTGAAGAACGGCAATACCTCGTCGGCATACTACGCCCTGATGCTGCCGGGGCAGACCTTTGCCGCAGACCGACTGATGATAAGCATCCACATCGGAAACGACATCTATAAGTACCTCCCCACCAACGACATCACCACCCAAGCCAATACCTGCCACGAGCTGAAACTGAAAGTAAACAAAGCAGGGGTGAGCGCATTGAGCGTAACGTCCACCGGATGGCAAAGCCCGACACTGGTGGAGGCGACGGAAGCAGAAAGCTTCGTAACAGTGGAGAACGAAACAGCGGGAAGCCTGCTGGCAGATGGGTCTGCACTGAAGACTGCACTGGCAAGCGCCGGCCAAGACAGCCCCATCAAGGTAATGATTACGGGGGAGATTAGCGACCAGGACTTGGCGAATTTGAAAGAGCAGATGATCGGTGGTAGTAATGGTAATAAATACTTCAAGGTCAGCCACCTCTACATCACCGCAAGCGGGGCGACAACCATACCGGAGGGATTTTGCAAAACGGGGGATAACACAAATACCGCACTTCAAGAGGTGATACTCCCCGAAGGGATAACAAGTATAGGAGAGCGCGCATTCCAAAGCTGCACGACACTAAAGAGCATTCAACTGCCAAAGAAAGTGACAAAGATAGGAAAGTACGCATTCATTAATTGCCGCCAGCTAACAAACATCCAACTGCCGGACGGAGTGACAGAAATAGGAGAATACGCATTCGTCGACTGTATTTAGAGACTCCTAAACTACAATGAACAACAAAAACTAATCAAATATAAACTATTGAAACACAGGCACATTTAAATTTTAACACTTCGGACTTGCTATTTGGTGGTTCTCGATTTTCCGCTTATTTTTGCAACGTATTTCTACCGCGGAGAATTTAGGGAGCTTTTATTTTGCTATCTCGTGGACAGAGTTGACAAAGGTTTACAAACGTTTACTTTGGTTGACTCGAATACTAAAGGGAAAGAAGAAAGGAAGTGGTCTCGTTTGAAAAAAGAAATATCGTGGAAAGAGTTGACAAGGGTTGTCATCGGTTTACATAAGTTTACTGCGCGGTGGTTTATACGAAAAGAATGTAAAACCACATAATTTGGAATCGAATGAGAAAGACAAGAAAATGTGCTTTCTGCGCCAAGGAGTTCACTTGCAACAGCGGTTCGCAGAAGTATTGCTCAGAACATTGTGCCGAGTCGGCAAAGGCTCAGCGCAAGAAGAAACAGCAGGACTTTATCAAAGCAGTAGAGCCTGTCATTGACATCGCAAGCCAGGAGTATCTCACTTTTTCAAAGGCTGCCATCCTCATGGGATGTACGCGCCAGTACGTTTACAAATTGGTTAACGAAGGAAAACTCGCAGCATCTCGCATCAGCAGTAGAATGGTATTCATCCGCAAGGCAGACATCGAACAGATGCTGGCTGGCAATCCCTACCATAGAGTGTTACCTGGGTCTTCTCAAAACAAAGTAGGCAAAAGGTCATCCACTCCATCATCTTCCCTTTCATCAAAGAAAGACAACAAGCACATACCCAAAATAGGTATGAGGTTTTCCGAAACGCTCGAATACATCTCTGGTGAGGATGTCATGGCTACCTACAAGGTAAGGAAGTCATGGCTATACACATCAGCCAAGAGAAACGACATACCCATGTGCAAGATTGCGGGGAAGAACTATTATAGCCGTAAACACATGGATGAACTTTTCGGAGTTACTGCCGAGATAGAAGCCCTAACAGAGTGGCTCACGACCGAGGAGGCGGAAACTCTCTACTCCACAACCAAGGAATCATTGCGCACCCAAGCATACCGTCGCCATATTCCCACCAAACGAGAATATGGCAAGACCTATTATTCAAAGAAACATCTTGATGATATCTTCCGTCCTGACTTGAAAGCAAGCGATGCCTATTGCACCACAGCAGATGCAGCCGAGAAATACGGTATGACCAAGAGCAATATCTGCGTTATCATCAAGAAAGAGAAAATAACCAAGATAAAAGTCGGAGTCCAAAACCTCATCGTCAAAGAGGAACTTGAAAAGGTAATGGCCGAGAGGCTGGCTCAATTTGGTTCCTATCGGGTTCAATGACGATGGAAAACAGAAATTACATCCACGATTTTGAGCAAAATCCAGTTATTCCTCAATTATTCACAAGTTACGATAAGTTTTCATCATCACGGGTGCACCATTCGGTTACTTTGTACCCGAATTGCCGGCAACAGCCATCAGCATTCAGTAAAAAGTAAAATCCAAAAAGTATTATTATGAGTAACATCTGCAAGACCGTGACACTCCGCACACGCAAAATCAAAGGCGGTGAACAGCTATCCTTCTATCTCGACTACTATCCCGGCTATAGGGATGAGAGTACGATGAAGGTCATGCGTCATGAATCGCTCGGCATCTACATCTATGCCAAGCCGAAGGACCAACGAGAAAAGGACTACAACGAACGTATGCGTGAGAAAGCGGAAGCCCTTCGCTGTCGTCGCTATGAGTCTATAGTAAATGAAAGATATGATTTCTTTGACAAGGAGAAGATGAAGGGCGATTTTCTTGCCTACTTCAAGCAGAAAGCAGACAAGAAGAACTGCAAGTGGCAGCACGTCTATAAGCACTTTGCCCGATTCTGCAACAACAAGTGCCGTTTCGATGAAATCACCGTTGACTTGTGTAACAAGTTCCGCGAGTATCTTTTGAATGCCCCACAAACTATCCACAAAGAGCACAAACTGCACATAAATAGTGTGGCCGGTTATTGGTCAACCTTCCGCGCTGTACTCCATACCGCCTATAGGGAACACAAGATTATGGAGAATCCCAATGGCTTTCTGGAACGCATTGATACTATTCCAACAGAGAAAGAACATTTATCCAAGGATGAACTTATAAGGCTGGCAAACACGCCTTGCGAATATCGTGTGTTGAAGACCGCCTTCCTCTTTGCCTGTCTGACGGGACTGAGAAAGAGTGACATCAAGCAGCTTACATGGGAGAACATACAGCCATACGGTGACGGAGGCATGTACGTGACACTCCGTATGCAGAAGACAAAGGAACTGGTGAACAACCCCATCAGTGACGAGGCGCTGGAACTGATTGGTGAGCGTGGAACTGGCATTGTCTTCACAGGTTTCACAGACAAACTTACCCAGACACCCTTGAAGAACTGGCTGAAAGCCGCTGGCATCACCAAGAAGATTTCGTTTCATTGTAGCCGCCATACATTCGGTTCTCTACAAGTGGATGCTGGTACGAGCGTCTATACTGTCCAGCACATGTTGGGTCATAAGAACGTCTCAACCACGCAAATCTATGCGAACATGACGGACGAGAGCAAACGCGAGTCGGTAAACCGTATCACTCTTAGACCAGCGAAGACAGCGCAACTAAAGGTCGTTGGGCAATAACTACCTATATCTGTTCAATATATATATATCATCATTGGGGAGAGGCTTTGCTTCTCCTTTTTTTTGTTTCGTACCTTTTCGTTTATTCTTGACTTACAATCCTTATAGTATGAAAAACGCCGTAAAATCATACTCCATAGCCAACTAAAATTAAAAAGAAGCAGATTATTTTGACAATCATCAGCTGTCAGAAACAACCAAAGTAACTTTGCACACCGAAAGAGCCAATCGCAGGCAACAAACAAGAGTAATTACGATAGTAAAAGGTAAAAACAATGAAAGAGACATCAGTTATGAATGGTGAACCGGTATTCCCTACAATAAACTTCAAGACCATGCTATATTTGCTGGTAAGCATAGCGGTGTTGTTCATCGCTATCATACCGGCACGAATAATCAGCGGTATATTCTCACAAGATGTGAGCATCTTCTACATTTCCTTCGCAGGCTTTACTGTGTTATTGGAGTTTATGGTATGGTGCTTCCTATGTGTGCCAATGAAAATCTATGAATCCATATTAGCCAACAAAGCGATGGATGAGAAATTTATTGTATCCAAAGCACATACTGAATCAGAGCTATCAAATGATGAAATCGTTTCTAGGGAGCCGGAAATGTTATTGGCAATGAAAGAAGAAACAAATGACACCATTGCCCCTTCCTCTATGATTGACCTTTACAGGCAGGGTTGTGATGACTTTTACAGGAATCAAGCTGCCCATAGGAAAGAGCAACTTGACAAGATTGTGGAATATCTTCATTATACCATGGCTCCGTTCATCAAACAGGATGACATGGAGACGTTCTGTGCTGAAATAATGTCGTTTGCCATCAACCCAGCATACGAGCCTAAGCCGTTTGTCGGGTTAAAAGGTACACTAACCAGTTTTGACGTGCGCCATCTGATATGGAACATCACTTCAAGGTTAGGACTCGGCAAGGGCAAACCATACAGCGTGGAACTATGCATCAATTTCATCCGCACCATGTTCCCAGACCTTTGCAAGGACCTTGATAATTCCACTTTGAAGAACCTAAGAGTCACATCAACATTGGACAAAATCCATATAGACTTGCCTGGCAAAGACGGAGTATCGTTTCATATACCTCAATCCATAAAGTAGAGTCACCTCCTTCTCATCGTTAACAACCAGCCGCATCCGATTTATATTGTCAGATGCGGCTGGTCCTATATTCATGTACCTTTCACAAAACTGACTATCTTTCCCTGCCAGTATATAGAACTTCGTCTGCCTTCTTAGTCCCACTGCAAAAACAGTCGAATCATACGACAGTTTTTGCAGTGGGTTATTTATGCTTACTTGCTAATATCATGAAGATACCTGGCGAAAGTCTCTGTTGTCATTCAATAATCATCTGAGAATCATACCTTTTCAAGTTATTATAAAGTGATTTGCGAATTACCATAAGTTTCCATCAGCACGGGTGCTTCATTCAGTTCCTTTGCACCCGGTCTCTAACCAAAGGCCGTGAAAATTATGGAACAAAATGAATTGACATTCAACGACCTCCCACAGGTCGTCGCCCAGCTTCGGGATGAGGTGATGGGTATGAAAATACTGCTTATCAAACAGCAGGAAGAGAATCGGAAACATCAGGTTCGCGAGAGCCGTCACAAGCCCATGACGGTGGAGGAAGCGGCTGAATACACACGCATTCCTTTAGGGACGCTGTACATGAAACTCGGTGATGGGACGATACCAGCCACCAAGCCAGGCAAACGTTACGTCCTCTATCAGGACGAACTTGACAAGTGGCTGGAGGCGAACCGAAAGAATGCCGTGCCGCTGACAGCAGACGAAGAGAACGATGCCATTCTCTCTTCGCACAAGCGCAAGCCGAACAAGTCCTGCTGGTATGATTAACAGATAGAGATATGAATTACATTGGTTTGATGAATCAAATGTGGCGTTCTGCCATGAAGTCGCCAATGCCAGCAAGTGAGATTGCCTTGTTTGCCTATCTTGTGAACGAATGCAACAAGCGTTTCTGGCAGATGCCCTTTGCCTGTTCCACTACAAGGATAAGTGATGACCTCCGTGTTTCAAGACAGACGGTCATCACGGCAAGGGAGCATCTTGTCAAGCGCAGACTTATCTCGTTCACCGAAGGCAAATCACGTCATCTACCGTCAACCTATACGCTCACAAATTGGACGGATGACTTGACAGTAGAGTTGACAGATGGCTTGACACATATAAAAGATAAAGACAAAGACAATTTAATAAAAGGCGATTCATACAATCTTTCAATCAAAGAAAGGGAAAGGAATAATGAAAACAACACTCAAAATCGACGTAGAGGAATTAAAGAAATCCATGCTACAGCGTCGTCCTATGAAGGCTCGTTTTAGAATACCCATGTCAGAGGATAAGGCTTATGCCTATCTGTTGGCTGCAATTATGGCTGAGGTGGAATATCGACACCGTGTCTTCTGTTCTAACGAAGATATGGAGAAGCAACTTCAGGAGATGGCTCATTGGCTTACCACACCATCATCCCATTTCGGCATACTGCTGTGCGGTGGATGTGGAAATGGCAAGAGTACAATGCTTAAAGCATTCCAACAATTGCTGAACACACTGCATATTCCCAAACCATACAACGAAGGAACGTATGGAATCCGAATTGTGGATGCAAAGTACATTGCGTACCTCTGCAAGAACAACTATGAGGCATACCGTAAACTCATAAATGTTGATATGCTTGGCATAGATGACCTTGGCACGGAACCATCAGAGGTATTGGACTATGGTAACATCTATACACCTGTCATTGACCTGCTGACAAAGCGTTACGAAGAGCAGCTTTTCACCATTATCACGACCAACCTCACTCCGCAGCAAATCCGAGGGCATTATGGTGACCGTATTGCCGACAGGCTCAATGAGATGGTCAAGAAAATCGTGTTCAACAATTGTACTTATCGTACAGACAAATTTGCGACACATGGTTAGTTGCATTCCAAATCTTCGGGCATTGGGCTTGCCCATGTGCCAGATTATTCTGGCATCGGGAAGCCTAATACCCCAGCCATCTATCGATGTAAGGGAAACTGACCAGATAAATAAGCAAGCAATTAAGGTATGAATATGACATCAATAAAGGTAAAGTTTAGGCCATCCATGGTGGATGGAAAGGAGGGAGGACTCTATTTTCAGATTATCCACAATCGGGTAGTCCGTCAGTTGAATACAGATTATAAGGTCTTTGCAGAGGAATGGGATGCAGAGTCGGAAAGCGTTGTCGTAAATGGTAACCGCTCCAACCTGCTATTGGGTATTCAAGAACGTCTGGCATGGGATGTGGCCCGTATGGAAAAGGTAGTTTGCTTGTTGGAAACGGAGCATCGTCGTTTCACGGCAGACAACGTGATTACCATGTTCCATAAACTGACCAAGGAATCCTCCCTCTTTACCTTTATGCATGGCGTCATAGCTCAACTGAAACTGTTGGGTAAAGTCCGAACTTCAGAGACATACACAGCAACACTCAAAAGTTTCATGGATTTTCAAGACGAGCAGGATGTGCCACTCGATGGTATCACATCTGACATGATGCTCATGTATGAAGCTTACTTGAAAACCAGAGAGCTACGCATGAACACCATTTCGTTCTATATGCGTAACCTTCGGGCGGTCTATAATCGTGCTGTGGAGAAAGGATTGACAGCACAGCAATACCCCTTCCGGCATGTCTATACTGGAGTGGATAAGACAGTAAAGCGAGCCATACCTATCAAGGCCATCAAAGCCCTGAAGGATTTGGACTTGGCAACGAACTTGACATTGGACTTTGCCCGTGATATGTTCATGTTCAGCTTCTACACTCGAGGAATGTCTTTCGTGGATATGGCTTATCTCAAAAAGACTGATCTTCAAAATGGCATGCTGACCTATCGAAGACGAAAGACTGGTCAAGAACTAAGTATTAAGTGGGAGAAGTGCATGGCTGAAATCATTGCCAAATACCCTGAAAACAAGACAGGCTTTCTACTCCCTATCATCAAAGAGCAGGGCGATGAACGTAGGCAATATGACAATGCCCTTCACTTAGTCAACTATCGTCTGAAAGAACTTTCAACGATGCTAAAACTGCAGCGGCCACTCACCATGTATGTGGCTCGTCACTCTTGGGCGAGTGCAGCCAAGGCAAAGAATGTGCCATTGTCAGTTATCAGTGAGGGAATGGGACATGACTCTGAGACAACAACACAAATATACCTCGCTTCACTAGAAACGTCGGTTGTGGATAAAGCAAACAAGATGATATTGGGATTGTTGTAAACAAGGATTTGTTTAGCAAATTTCTCAATCTCTTTCTAAGAGACGGATATTTGGGCACAAAGATACTAATTTTTGGTCAAAATACACATTATTTAATAGGGAAACACGCCTTTGGTATATCATTTTTATACTTTGTTTAGCAAATCGCTATGCAAAACGCTCAAAAATCGAGGAATATCAATGACTTTTTGATTCCCTACGTCTCTTAGAAAGAGACGAATGGGGCAAGCTTCCATTTCGTGCTTGAATCGGGTTACGGATATTCTCGATAAAGACCACCAAAAGCCGTAAGGCAAAACAAAGAATAATAGAACTCCCTCGCTGTGTAAAAAGGGCTTGGTCGCCTGTCGAGACACAGCTTGGGAGTTCTTTTGATTGCAGAATGACTGAGAAAATTAAACTTAGCGGATTGGAATCATTCCTCATGCGCATTGCGGATTACCTTCGCAAGAACATGGAGGAATCAGAATATAAAGAGTATATTTTTGGATTGCTCTTTTTGAAGCGCATGTCAGATGTGTTTGAAGAAAAGCGTGAAAACCTAAAGAAAGAAGTTTATCATCATCTCTCCGAAGAAGACTTAATGTCTATATTGGAGGACAAGAATACATACGGTGATACCTTCTTTGTTCCGAAACGTGCCAGATGGAACGAAGGTTGGTATGATGAGGAGAACGAAACCGAAGTTCCTGCCTTACGAGACCTTAAAACAGATATTGGGCCAATGTTGAACAAAGCCTTGACTGCTATTGAGGATGCCAATAGCGAAGTGTTACAGGGCATCTTCAAAGATCGCATCAACTTCAACAAGATGAGCGTTGATGGTACGCCCGTTGTAAAAAACAGCGACCTTCGCAAGATGATAGAAGAGTTCAACAACTTTCCACCATTGTTGAACAAGAACTTTGAGTTCCCCGATTTACTTGGTGCAGCATACGAGTTCGTTCTGAAATACTTTGCAGACAGCGCAGGAAAGAAAGGTGGAGAGTTCTATACGCCTAACACCGTTGTTCGCATGCTTGTAAAGCTGTTGCAGGTGGATGAAGGTATGTCTATTTATGACCCAACTGTTGGTTCGGGTGGCATGCTCATACAGTCATACCAGTATATTGAAGACGAAGGCAAGAATCCAAAGAATCTTGCTCTCTATGGTCAGGACAATAAAGATGGTGTCGTTGCCATCTGTAAGATGAATATGATTTTCCACGACATCTTCGGCTCACATATCAAGTATGGTGATACCCTTGTCAATCCTCAACATACGAAGAATGGTAAAATCATGAAGTTTGACCGAGTAATTGCCAACCCACCATTTTCACAGAAGTATTCTACTGAGGAAATGAAATATAAAGACCGCTTCATCTATGGTTTCACACCAGAAGATGCCAAGCAGGCAGACCTTATGTTTGTGCAACACATGTTAGCCAGTTGTGACGAGAATAAAGGCGGTCGTGTAGTTGTGGTCATGCCTCATGGTGTCCTGTTCAGAGGCAGGAAAGAAAAAGAAATCCGTACTGCCATGCTTCAGCGCGACGTTGATGTGCTTGAAGGTGTGATAAGCCTTCCTCCTCAACTGTTTTATGGTACAGGCATTCCCGCATGTGTGATGGTTTTCTCAAAGCGCAAGTCTGACGATATGAAGGGCAAGGTGTTCTTTATCAATGCCGATAGAGAATACAAAGAAGGAAAGAAGCAAAACAGCCTTCGCCCCGAAGACATTGAGAAGATTTCATACGTCTATCTGAATAAGATGGAAGTACCGAACTATTCACGTTTGGTTGACCTGTCTGAAATTGAGCAAAACGGTTATACGCTTAACATCCGCAAATACGTTGATAATACACCTACTCCAGAGCATCATGACGTTCATGCTCACCTTGTCGGAGGTGTCCCAGCAGTAGAGATAGAAGAAATCAACAGCAATCTTTCATCTAAGATTCACTTTGATGCCTTTACTCTTTTCAGTAGTGGCAATGATAGTTATCGTCAATTCGCAGTAAGCAACCGTGATGAGATAAAAAAGGCAGTTGAAGGAAGTAGTAAGGTAAACGCTGTAGTATCACAATTGCATGACAATTTATCCGCATGGTGGGAAACTGCCAGCGAGGAGTTTGCCTCTATTGCTGGACATCGGGATGCTCTGCTTCCAAAAGTCAGAAACAGTTTGATGCAATCTATGCGACAGGCGCTTGAACCGATAGGAATGCTCGACCAACATCAGGTGGCTGGTATCTTTGTCAACTGGTGGGATGGTGTCAAGTACGACCTAAAGACTATCATGCAGCGTAAGTGGGATATAGATCTTATCTATCCAGAATACAACAATCTTATCATTGCCATGTTCTTTGCCGATGAGCAACAAGCCATTGACAGAAAACAGGAAGATGTAGCCAACAGCGAAGCTAACTTAGAAGACATTGTAGAACAAATACTTGAAGCTGTTGACTACGAACCAGAGGAACCAGCCGAAGGCGAAGAGGCAAAAGAGATAAAGCATACACCGAAATTAGCATACGAACAACTTGCTGTTGCACTAAAAGGCTGTGAGGAAGACTCTGACGATGCCAACGAATTGAAAGCTTTTTCAGCACAACTCAAAGATTGTGAGGAAGCACTTAAGGCTACTAAATCAGAACTTGACCAGTTGCAAAAGACTCTTGACCTGCATCTGGAATTGAAATGCCTTGGAGTGGAATCCAAGAAGCAGTATGTCGAAGGATTATTGAATCAAGCAAATAGCGAGATTGGTGATATCTCCCAACTCGCCATAGGATTCCTTGAACAATCAGGTTTGCAATTCTGTATTCCGTCTGAGGATGCTTCTATAGAAACCATTCTTGCCTCTTTAGATGAGATCAAGAAGTCTGTGCCTTCAAACAAAAATAAGAGGACTGCCGAGCAGAATACTTTGCTAATAAAGGTTGCTCAGGCAAAAGATGTACTTAAAGAGCCGAAAAAGAAGTTCACAAAACTTCAAAAAGAAGTCGTGAAGATACAACAGGTTCTGAGCGGATATGATGCCACTATGCAATCTATTGGCGGGCAAATAACGGAAAAGGAAACTCGCACCTTGATATTGCAGAAACACTACAATATCATTGCCGACCAACTTAACCGTTACACCGAACAGGAGAAGCGTGAGGTGATTGCTGCCTGTGAGCATCTTTTTGACAAATATGCAACGTCCGCACAACAGATTGCAGCCGACCGCAATAAAGTGATGAATGAATTGAACGACATACTCAAAAAACTTAAATACGTTGACTGATATGGAAAAAAACAAGATTTCAATTCCAAAAGGTTGGCGTAAGATTCCCATTAGCGAATGTGTCGTTGAGAAAAAAAAGTCGCCAATAAAGGTTGATGATGCAGCAAATTTCGGTCAGTACCCCTTCTTCACAAGTGGAGAGGCCGTGTTGCAGCATGATTGCAAACTTATAGATGGCGAGAACCTTTATCTGGCTACAGGTGGAATGGCTAACATCAAATACTTTAATGGAGAAGCTGCATATTCCACAGATACCTATGTGCTTGGTACAAAAGAGAATATTTGTCCCAAGTTCATGTACTATGTACTGCTATTCCTTAAACAATATATTGACATCAATTATTTCCAAGGAAGTGGCTTAAAACACCTTCAGAAGAAGGACTTCAAGCGCCACGAAATTATTATCCCGGAATCAATGGATGAGCAACAGCGTATTGCAGATGCGTTGTCTAAACTTGACGATTCGCTTTCACAAACGCAGTCGCTCATTGATAAGTACGAGCTTATAAAGCGAGGCTTGATGCAAGACTTGCTTACTTTTGGCATTGACAGCGAAGGTAACGTGCGTAGCGAAAAGACCCACAAGTTCAAGGATTCACCGCTGGGTAGAATACCAGAAGAATGGGAATGGGTTGAAATGTCTAGATTAATGGATGCCATTGATGCTCAGCCAGACCACAGAACCCCAGCGGAAGTTGAAGAAGGTGCTCCCTATGTCGGAATAAGTGATATAGATGATTACGGTAATTTGATAATAGACAAATGCAGGAGAGTTGGACGTTCTGTTGTAGAGAAACAAAAGTCCATTTTCACTGTAGAAGAAGGAGATATTATCTTTGGAAAGATAGGTACAATTGGAAAGCCCAAAATGCTTCCCATCCTCAACGAAGATTATGCTATTAGTGCCAACGTAATTGTCATCAAACCTAAGGAAAATGCACTTTATCTTTACTATACATTGAAATCTGAATATGTGGATAAGGAGGTTGATTTATCTATTCATTCCACATCACAGCCAGCTTTCGGAATGGAAAAGATTAGGTCGCTGATGGTTAAGAAACCGCTTAAAGATGAACAAGAAATTATTTCTGAGATAATATCTCAGTTTGATGGCTTTATACATCAAAACAAACTTGAGATTAACAAATTGTCGAGTACAAAGCAAGGTCTCCTTTCTGACCTCATTACAGGCAAAGTAAGAATCTAAAAATGAAGCAGGCTTATGATACAGACCAACGACAACAAATATGAAGAATCCCGTCGGAAACAACTTAAAATAGACGAGTTCAATAGCGTAGAGCACCCTTTCATGGAACAGTTGAAAAAGTTGGGCTGGAATAAAGATGAAAACGAAGTAATAGAACTTCAGATGCAACAGCAACCATCTGAAAGTTTTCGCACATCGTTCTCAGAAGTGGTGCTGATGCCTAAACTCAGGAAAGCATTGAAGCAAATCAATGACTTCCTGACAGACAGCCAGATTGATGAGGTTGCCAACCGCATCACGGCATATCAAGGTGGCACACTGCTCGAAAATAATGAGCGCATCTTCAATCTACTGGTGGAAGGTACGTCAGTATCACGAAACGAGAAGACGGGTGACCAATCGCCGTCTGTTCGCTATATTGACTTCGACCATCCAGAGAACAACATTTTCACTGCCATTTCGCAGTTCAAAGTGGCAATCCCTGGCACCGACCATCATATTATACCAGATATTGTTTTGTTCTTGAATGGTCTACCAATCGTCGTTGTAGAAGCTAAATCACCGAAGGTGTCAGAGCCGTTGTCTGAAGCCATCGACCAATTGATGCGTTATTCAGAGCAGCGTGGAGATACAGGCGAGGGAAATCCTGCATTGTTCCAATATAACCAGTTTTTAATAGTCACTTGCCGAAACGAAGCAAAAGCAGGTACTATCACCACCCATCGTGAAAAGTATTTTTATCGTTGGACAGATCCTTATCCAATGACATTGAACGACCTGAAACACGGTCAGAGTGCGCCAAACGACCAACAGCGCCTGGTGGCAGGAATGCTTTCACTTCAAAACCTTCTTGACATTATCCGCATATTCACTATATTCTCTATCAATGACAAAGGAAAGAAGATAAAGATTGTATGCCGCTATCAACAGTTCCGTGCCGTCAAGAAGATGGTGAAACGCTTGCAAGAAGGCAAGACTAAAGAAGACCGCGGAGGTATTTTATGGCATACGCAAGGCTCAGGAAAGTCGCTTACCATGATGTTCCTTGTGCGCCAGATGCAATTGATAACAGCCCTACAATCATGGAAGGTGGTTTTTGTCACCGACCGCACACAATTGGAAGAACAATTAGGTGACACTGGTGGCGGCGTTGGCTTTAACCTGAAAAAAGCAGAGTTTATAAATCCAAGGGCAGACAAACCTATGTGTAGTTTGAAGGAACTGTTAAGCACCAACACTTCCGACCTTGTGATGGCAATGATTCATAAGTTCCAGGAATCTGGTGAGTTGGAAGATATTCAAATCTTCCCTGTTTTAAATGAAAGCCCGAAAGTGCTTATTCTCACCGATGAAGCACACCGTTCACAATTCTCACTGCTCGGTGCAAATCTTGAACGCGCCCTGCCTAATGCCACTCGCATAGGCTTTACTGGTACACCAACGTCCAAAACCGAACGCCTATACAGGGATTATATAGACAGTTACACCATGCGCCAAAGCATTGATGATGGTGTTACGCTTGAAATCATCTATCAGGGCTTTACACATAATGCCGAGGTGGAAGACAAAGAAGGCATGGATAAGAAGTTTGAAGATGTCTTCAGCGATTATAACTTACAGGAGCGTTTGCAGATTTTGGGCTTCGGCTCTCGTGATGCATATCTGGACAGCGAAGATACCATAAGGGAGAAGGCAAAGTATATGATGGATCACTATGTTTCTCAGATTTTCCCAGGTGGCTTCAAAGCTCAGATTATCGCCAATTCCAGAATTGCAGCCGTAAGGTATAAACGCATGATAGAGGATGCTCTCAAAGCAAAAATTGAGGAATTGGAAAATAACAATCCATTAAGCATCAATATCGACCGGCTGAGAAAAGTACGTGCAGCCGTAGTTATCTCTGGCGACCGTAACGACGAGTTGGAGATAAAACAATATACAGATACCAACTATCACAAACGTAGCATTAAGTCGTTTAAGCTTCCTTTCGATGGTGAAGACGAGGAAGACCCAACAATTAAGGGAGATGTGGGTATCATTATAGTCAACAACATGCTTACAACTGGTTTTGATGCGCCTATTGAACAGGTTCTGTATCTTGACCGTGTGCTTGTTGCTCATAATCTCCTTCAAGCCATAACTCGTCCTAACCGTGTGGGAGAAGAAGGCAAAGATTTCGGCTTTGTTGTGGATTACGTCGGCATAGGTCATCACCTAAAGAAAGCGATTGATTACTACGATGAGAAGCAAGGTCTGGTTGACACCGATGAGACCGATGGAACACTTTCTACCATCGTTAATGAAGAAGAACTTCTGAAAGAACTCAAAAACACACATGCTGCCATTTGGGACTTTTTGAAGAAGAATGGGTTGACCGACCTCACAGACGAGGATGCTTTTTATGACCTCTTCTATGATGAAGATGCACGTGCAGAATGGTTGAAGCTATATGGCGAGTTCACACGGGCATTCAACGCTGTCCTCCCACGAAAAGAGGCATTGGACTATCTGATGGACTGGAAATCATTTACAGAGATAAATGCCTTAGCACTGAAACATCTTCGAGATGGTCGATTTAGTATGAAAGGTATTCCGCAGAAACTACGTGCCATTGCCGATGTCTATCTGAAGTCCAAAGGAATAGAAGAAAAGGTTGCTCCAATCTCTATTATAAGCGAAAAGTTTACTGAAGAGGTTAAAAAGCGCAAGTCAGAAAAGACAAAGGCGGCAGCAACAGAACATGCCATTAGGAATTACATCGAGATAAATATCGATGAAGACCCTGAACTCTTTGCGTCTTTCTCCAAGGCTCTTGAAGAGATTCTTAAGAACTTTATGGGTAACTGGAAGAAGATATATGAAGAACTGGAGAAACTACGTCAACGCATACGTGACCGTGAAAAAGAGAACACCTATGGACTTGACCGTAAGCGGCAAATGCCATTCTTCCGCATATTCAAATCGGAGTTGTACAACGACAATGATTTGACGGAAGACGAGGTAAGCAAAAGCGTTGCCTTGACTATCAATATAGTTGAGAAATTGCAAACAGAGCTTCGCCTTCTCGGTTTTTGGGGCAGTACACCAGCCCAAAATCATTTGAAAGGTGAACTACAGAAAATTCTTCTTTCTCCTGATTTCTGCTCAATGCCTGGTATTGTTACCAAACGGCAGGAGATCATTACAAGAATCATGGAAGTAGCCAAAACCAAACATTCAACTATTATCTCTGAAATATAATGGTTTACGAAATCGAATACAGTAAGCGAAGAAAAACCGTTGGTATTCTCGTAGAACGAGACAGACGTGTTATTGTGAAAGCCCCAGAGGGTTTTCCGGCTTCGCGTATTCAGGAAATAGTTGAAAAGAAAAAAGATTGGATTGAAGAAAAGGTCAATGATTCCTATAAATATCCTACTCAGCCAAGCAAGAAGGAATTTGTTTCAGGCGAAAGTATGATGCTCATGGGTAGGAACTGCACATTGCTTGTGGTGGATGAGAATATCAGAGGAATTAAGTACGACGGATTCTCTTTCCGTATCTCAAAAAACAATCAGGAAAGAGCCCATGACCTATTCGTGGCTTGGTATAAGAAATATGCACTCACAAAAATAGAGCCAATGGCAAAGTCATATGCTCAAAAGTTAGGTGTAAACTACAACGGATGCTCTGTTACTGACTCCATGAAATACAGATGGGCATCATGCACCCCTAAAGGGAATGTCAATTTCAGTTGGCGCATTATCAAAGCTCCTGTATTTGTAATTGAGTATCTGATTGTACATGAATTAGCCCATTTGCGAATATCAGAACATTCTCTGGAATTCTGGAATATTGTATCAATACAAGTTCCATCATACGAAGACGCAAAGATTTGGCTTCGGGAAAATGGAAATGTTCTAGAAGTGGATTTCTGAGTTCGTTCAATTTTAAAGATTATTTGTTTAATGGCTCGCATTCTATACAAATATTTGGATGTAACTGGGGCTAAATGTATGATTGGAAACAAGAATCTTCAATTTACCAATGCCTCTCAGCTGAATGATCCATTTGATTGTCATCCCAAGTTGCTTGACTACTCAAAGGTGCCAAAGCATAAACTACAAGGATGGATACCTGAGAAATGGTGGATAGAAAAAGAAGAAAACGACGCTCTTAATCTTCGTAACGACACGTGGCTTTGTAGTTTGTCTAAAGTCAATGACTCTATACTTATGTGGGCTCATTATTGCTATAATCACAAAGGTGTCTGTATCGGGCTTGACATAGATAAGGTGATGCAATCCGTTCCTCCAATGTTTGGAGAAATATACTTACAACCTCTTGTTCTTGATGTTCAATATAAGAGTATAATAGAACGTCCAAATGGATATTGTAATGCAATGGGGCTGTTTAATTATCAATGGCAAACAAAAGCAAAGGAATGGGAATATGAACAGGAGGTAAGATTAGTCATGCCAAAACCCTGTGCTATGTATGCAGCTTTAACACCTGAACAGGCTAAACATCCCAAAGAGAGGAAATGGACTGAGATACACCACTACATGCCGTTGAAAGGAGAATGTTTTGATTCCATCTATTTTGGTGTCAATACGGATGAACAAGAAAAAGAAAAAATCATTCAGTTTGTCCGTAAAGAACTGAATCCACACATCAATCTTTACCAAATGCATATAGATGCAGATGCCTTTAAGCTACAACCTGAATTTATCAAGCCATGAATTTTTAATTTAACGAATAAGACTTATATGTTTCTATAGTAATTGCGGCTTAAATTATTGACATAATAAACACAAATATTTGGCATATAGACATTCTGTCATGTTATTTGTCATATTTGCTTATAAAAATGGATTCGTCTAAGATTCTTGTGTTTTGGCATAAAAATTGCATAAAATGTAAAAGGGAGGGAAGATGCCCATCTAAAAAGTCAATATTATGGACAATAGTATAAAAACAATTTATCGCGAGTTAGAAGATCGCTACGTAAAAATCTGTTGGACGCACAAAATCCAAGAGGTTCAGGCTGGTTTATACCTAAAAGATAGTAACAGACAAAAATTGTGGATGGCCATTTTTAATGGCATTACAACAACATCGGCTTTCACAACTGTTGTCACAAGTGCACTGAAATCTGTTGATGCAGAATGGGTTTGGCCAGCAATCACTTCAGTTATAGCAGTTGTTTCGACAATCATCACCTTGCGATTCAAAGATGGGGCGTTAGAAGACAAAGCTCTTGCTTGCAAGCAATATGCGGCAAAATGTAGAAACATAAGAAATATGTATGAAGCTATCCTTGCAGATGCAAAAGCTGGACGTTTTACAATTGACGAACTTTGCTCAAAACGTGATAAAATGACGGAAATTGAAGATGCGCTATTTTCAGGAGAAATAGCTCCTCACACAACGTCAAAGGCAGTTTCAATCGCGGAAAAATCTCTCATCCAAAACAGAGATACCCAAACCGAAGAACGCGAGGTAAAAGCAATCATTCCTTCTCATTTACAAGAACTATAATTGATGATATATGAATTTAGTCACAAAACACGGAGAAACAATAAGCTCAGAACAACGTTCTGACATCTCTTATCGATACAAGAGAATAACAAGAGCTATTAACAGAGAATTTTGGGATAGTGAGAGTGTAACAGAACATAGTTTCTATGTGGGTTCATATGGTAGAGGTACGGCTATTGACACTAGTGATATAGATATTCTCATGGAATTGCCTCGTGATATGTATAATCAATATGATGCACATAAAGGCAATGGACAATCCCGTCTCTTGCAAACTGTAAAAAATGCCATATTAGAAACATTTCCGCATAGTGATGTAAGAGGAGATGGTCAAGTTGTTGTAGTGAATTTTACTGATGGAATCAAATTTGAGATTTTGCCAGCCTTTAAGAATCTCGACTATTGGGGAAGATGGACTGGGAAATATGACTATCCAGATTCCAACATGGGTGGAAATTGGCTGTCAACTAATCCAAAGGCAGAACAGGAAGCAATGGAACAGAAAAATAGAGAAAGCAATGGATTACTCTATGACACTTGTAGACATATGCGTCAAATTCGCGACACACACTTCAAGAGTTACCATCTTCCTGGTATAGTGATCGATAGTTTTGCATATCACAATATTGGTAACTGGCATTGGACAAGAGAAGGCGAAGTAAGTACTCAGCCGTCAGGGACATATGAGAAGCGTTTGTATAATCAATGTCCTGGGTATAGCTTTTATCTGACCGCTCCTGGTAGTGGGATGCCTGTTGACACATCTGATTGTATAGATGTCCTAAACAAAGTTCTAAACCACATGTCTAAAGAGTAATAGCTATATGAATACAGCTAAAGCTTTCGAAAAATTGCTAAGCAATATCGTTTTGGATAACAACGAGCAGTTGTCAAATAGATACAAAGAAATTACCAAGAAGTTGAATCGTAAATTTAGAGATACTGACTCTGAGATTGACAATTCACTTCAGGTAGGTTCATATGGCAGATACACAGGTATTAAAGGGATTTCTGATCTTGATATGATATACATTATGCCTAAGAACCTGTGGGATACTTACAAGAATGATCCAGGCAAGTTACTTAGACATACACGTGATGCATTGCAAGAAAGGTGGCCTAATACAGAAATCCATGTAGATACTCCTGTTGTTGTATTGAACTTCGAGAACTTCAAGTTCGAAATACAACCCGTATTTATGGACTATGAAGAGCACGATGATCTGCCTTTTTATTGGTTTCCTGACACAAAAGATACCAAGTACAAAAAAACAAAGCCAAAGCATGAACAGGCAGAAATGACGAGATTCCGTAGTGAATATGGAGACACACATCGTAGGTTATGCAAAATAATGCGTGCTTGGAAGAATACTTCAGGGTTAGCAATGAGTGGTTTGTTGCTAGACACATTGGCGTACAACTTTTTGAATGACAAAACAGGATACAGAACTGCAAGCTTATCTCAGTTCGACACAATGGTACGTGATTTTTTCTTCTTTTTGAAAGAACAACCTAAGCAAGAGTACTATGCAGCATTGGGCAGCAACCAACGTGTGTATGTTAAGCACCCGTTTAAGACTAAAGCTAGCAATGCTTGGGGACTTGCCAAAGATGCAATTGCTGAAGAAGACGAAAGTAAACGTCATGATATATGGCGTAACATTTTTGGCAATGCATTTCCAAAAGGAGAGCCAGAAGTTTTACTTGAAAGAAGAAACTTCGCTTCTGTGACAGATTCGTACACTGATCCAGAACAATTTATTGAAAATAAGGAGTTTCCGATAAACATTTCTGAAGAACTTAGAATTAATTGCAAGATTACAGCTAATGGTTTTCAACCTGTGCTTTTGCGAGATTTGCTTAGACGATTTGAGAGAATTAGTACTATACGGTCGTTAGATTTCTTTATAGAGAGTACTACTGTAGAGAAACCATATGAAATCCTATGGAAGGTTAGAAACGTTGGCGATGAGGCAAAGCGAAGGAACTGCCTCCGTGGAGAAATACTCAAACCAAATCGAGCAGATGGGACACGGCATGAAACATCAAACTTCAGAGGTCCTCATTACGTCGAATGCTACATAATAAAAAATAAAACAGTGATTGCACGTGATAGGATTAATGTACCAATTATATAAATAACCATGACAAAGGAAACAATGCTTAAGCTAATTGCCGAGAAAGGATATGTTGTCAGTTATGCTGCACAATTAAACTTTTCAACTTATGATATTGTAACAACTATTCCCCAAAAGGTGACATTTGCATCATTGGCTATAGCTGTTATTGGGTTGATATGGCCTAATATCAATAACTATTGGATAACAATTCCTCTCTTATTGATTTCAATTGCGTGTATTTATACAGAACGCTATGCAAAAAATATCGACAGATATGGAAATAGGGGCAAAGAGAATACCAAGCAATGGAATGACTTAAAGATTCTTTATTACAAGGTTAAAGATGCCTCGGACGAAGAAGGATTTGAAGAAGAGTATAAAAAACTTGAAGAAATAGGAAATGCTTTTAATAATTCATCAGAATACGACCAAATAGTCTTTGCGAATTGGCTTGCTCACTACAAATTATTTTTCGAAAAAGACTATCATTGGATGGATGAACAACTGAACTTTGGCTTCTTCAAGCATAAGATTCCAACAAGTTTAATTGCTGCCTTTGTGGTAGCCGTGATTCTATGTATAGTGACCATGTGCCTAAATTGTCCAGCCATTATATTCGTTTTTAATCGATTGCTCAATTTCTGTGAATGCTAAATATTGAATCTACCAACCAATAAGACAGGGACAGTTAAGAATAATATGGGTATTATATTGCAAGGTAAACTTGTCAATACTATCTCTAGACTGTTATTTTATGTAAAAAAACTTAAAACCACATCATTTTTCTTCAATTATCAAATATACCACTTCGCTTTTCTACCTTTTTATATGTAAGATGCTGACTAGTAGTTATATACAAATACTATGGTTGTAGCAGCCTGACAGAAATCAGCATCCCCACGGGAGTAACGAAGATAGGAGAGAGGACATTCCAAAGCTGCGCGAATCTGACGAGCATCCAACTGCCGGAGACAGTGACAGAGATAGGCCAAAGCGCATTCAACTACTGTGGAAGTCTGAAGGAAATCAACATACCGAAAGCAGCGACAAGCATAGGAAGCTACGCATTCCAGTATTGTAGCAGCTTGACAGAAATCAGCATACCCAAAGCAGTGACAAGCATAGGAGTCTGCGCATTCTACGACTGCTCCGCCCTCGAAGAAGTCGTCCTCAGCGGCACCAACGACCAATTTGGCTTCTTCCTGCCCACCGTTGGTGATGGTGCATTCGCAGGCACCTCCGCCACCCTCCTCTTCCTCACCGATGTCACCGAAGAGATGTTCAAGGCAGAAGGAAATGCCGCCACATGCCAATCCTGGGGTAGTGTCACCTGGAAAGCCATCCACTACAACCTGACTGCGGATAATCCTGCCAGCCTGACAGACACCGCCAACTATAGCGGCCACTGGCTCAAGGACTCCCCCCAATAACCCCAACCCCATAACCCATAACTCAAAATTCATAACTCATAATTCAAAACCCCATGGCAACAACCTTTGAAAAGCTCATCAGTCTCGTGGCCTACGACAACGCCCTGACCGAGCGCACGGACGACTTCTACCTCCGTGCCAAGACACAACCCCGCACACTGGGCATCACCGAGATAGCCCGCGAAACAGCCCGGCAACTGGGCAAGTACGGCGAAAACCCGTTGGGATAACACCCCACGGCCCTACCCCCATAAGGGTGCGCACCCCTACCCCCGTAAGGGTATGCACCCTCACCCGTCCAAGGGTAGGCACCCCCACCCCGAACGGCCCTACTTATACGAAACCCTAAAAAAGACACCCAACGAATGAAAACAAGGAACCACCTCCGCCGGACGCTACTGCTCCCCACCCTGCTGCTTGCCCTGCTGCCGCCCTGCGCCTGCACAGACGACATCTGCCCCGACACCGCCCCCCTGCCCGGTGCCGACAGTGAAGCCACAGCCTCCCTCATAGGCCAACCCATACAGATAGGCTGCATCGCCACAAGCGTGGAACAGCAGTCGCCCATGGCCGGAGAAGGAGGAGGGCAGACACGCGCCGACGGAACCACCGGCACACCCGCCACGGAAACCGGCTTCCCCAAAGTAGGAACCACCATCACCGTATTCATGACCGTGCCCGTAAGGTCGTCGTCGGCAGCAGACGGCTCGTCCGCCGAAGTCCGCTACAGCCACGCCAACTACACCTGCACCTCCGTCAGCACCGACGGCGGCACGCAAGCCGTCACCTCCGCCACTTGGCAGCCCACCGACCCCGCCAACCTCCTCCGCTGGGAGAAAGACGCCGCCGCCTACTACTTCGCCGCCATCTCCCCCGCCATAGAGATGCAGCCACTGGAGGCATTGACATATACCGGCAGCGACGGCAACAGCGGAGGCAGCTACGCCCTGCAGACGGGCGAAGCCTTCACCTTCCAGCTGCCCCAAGCCTTCACCCCCGAGAACTACGCCTACTGGGAACAGCTGCGCACCTCCGGCCTCGCCGTCCGCATACCCCAGCCCACCGCCGACCCCATCCCCCTACAGATGCAACGCGCCCTGGTGAAAGTGGACATCTTCTCCACCGCATCCGCCGCCGTCCTGCTGAAAGCACCTGCCAAAGCCGTATTCTGCGCCTACACAGGCGGAGTGACGGCGCTGAGAGAGGCACCCATTGTGAGCAATTCTACTGACGGGATACACTCCTATCTGTTTGTTGACAAGCTCACCGACACCCGTTCCGTCACCACCTTGAGCCGGGACGGTGCGGCGGTGCATCGGGCGTTGATGATACCCACTTACCACCAATACAGCCCAGACTACCTCCCCCCTAATGGACCTACTTGCAGCGAAGCCGGAGGAAACGGTGCCCTCTCTTTTCTTACGGACAAGGTATATAGCGCCGGAGGCTCAATCGGCAGCAGCAGCGAGACCGGCAGCGTCACCGGCGGCACCACCGGCAACCGATTCTATCTCCCCGGCAAGTACCTGCAAGTGTCGGACGGAAGTACCGACATAAAAGGCACAGCACCGGAAAACATCCTCCTGCTGGATGGGACGGAAGCGTCCTACAATGCCGTAAAGAGCAGGCTGGAAGCGATAAATGCCGCCGGAAGCTCTTCTCCCCCTACCCTCGTCTCCAAACTCTTCATCAGCGGTTCTGTACCGGAAGGCATGGACCAGAGCGAGCTGTTAGGATTGCTGGGCAGCAGCCATAATTACGTACAAAACCTCTATATGGAGCCGGTGAAGGAAGTGCCTACGAATTGGTATCTCTTCACCAACGGCAATAGTACTCTGCAAAGCATCAACCTGCCACAAGCCACCAAAATAGGATATAATGCTTTCAATAAATGCACCGGCCTGACAAGCATCGACCTGCCAAAAGTTACCGAAATCGGAAACAGAGCTTTCGCCGGATGCACCGGCCTGACAAGCATCAACCTGCCACAAGTCACCAAAATAGGATATAATACTCTTCAGGGTTGTACCGGCCTGACAAGCATCGACCTGTCACAAGTCACCAAAATAGGAAATGGTACTTTTGTGAATTGTACCAGCCTGACAAATATTGACCTGTCACAAGCCACCGACATCGGAGAAAATGCTTTCTGGAATTGCACCGCCCTGACAAGTATCGACCTGCCACAAGTCACCGACATCGGAGTCAGTGCTTTTTGGAGTTGCACCGGCCTGACAAGTATCGACCTGCCACAAGCCATCGGAATCGGAGAAAGAGCCTTCCAGGATTGCACCGCCCTGGCAAGCATTGACCTGCCAAAAGTCACCAATATAGGAATCGGAGCTTTCGTCGGATGCGGGAAACTGGCAAGCATCTACCTGCCACAAGTCACCGACATCAGAGAAGATGCTTTCTTTGGTTGCACCGGCCTGAAGAGCATCGTCCTTAGCGGCACCGGTACCGAAAACAGCTTCGCTCTCCCCACCTGCGACACCACTTACGGTCTCGGAAGTCAGAATTTCTCCCCCGAGAACCTCTTCCTCACCGGAGTTACCGAACTCACCGACGAGCAAATAACCCAGTGCCGCAACTGGGGAAATAAGACTTGGGCGAACATATACTATAACTACAAGGGAAGCCCTTCACTTGCCGAAGCCACCATTGAGGAGCTGACAAACCCCGACAATTACACAAAAGTGACCGATAAGTAACTTATTATTAACAACAAATAAATAGACCAAATATGAAAACAAGAAGTATCCAAACGCTGCTCCTCGCAGCCACCCTCGGCCTGCTGGTCACCGCCTGTAACAACGATTCAGACCAGACAGTGGACATCACCAAGCCCATCAACGTGAAGCTCTCGCTCACCACCACCGGCACCAATATCCCCATCAGCCGCGCCGCCATCGGCGCCACCGAGTTCGATGATGACGACGCACTGGGCCTCTACATCGCCCACAAAACGGGTGCCAACGGTGAATCCCCCATCACCTCCTCCCTCGACCCCAAGAACGCCCCATGGGTAAACGGCAGCTTCACCGACGAACCCCTCTACTGGCAGAACGTCACCGACCAGCACACCCTCTACGCCTACTATCCCTATACCAACACCGCCACCGACACCTACACCGTGCCCAACGTCAGCATCAAGCCCGACCAGAACAACAGCAGCACCGCTGCCGCCGACTACGAAGCCTCCGACCTGCTGTGGGGCAAATGCACCACCGTGGCAACGAACAACGCAAGCATCAGCATGAAGCACTGCATGAGCCAAATCACCGTCACCCTCTCCGCAGGAACCGGCTACTCCTCCCTGCCCGCCATCGACAAGGTAGAACTGCTCTGCTCCGCAGGCTTCGCCCTCAGCGGCACGTGGAATCTGGAAGACGGCAAAGTAACAAAGGCTAATGATGCCGCTGCCACCGACGCTGCAACTGCATCTACCACCTCCATCACCACCTACGCCCACAGCGTTGCAGGTGCCACCACCTACCGCGCCATCGTGCTGCCGGGTCAGGCATTCACCAATAGCTCCCAATTCGTAAAAGTCACCTCCGGCAGCAACACCTACACCTACTATCTGGCTATGAGTTCCAGCGAAAACCTCACTACCGAGGCCAACAAAACCTACAACTTCGACCTCAGACTGAACAAGGCCGGGCTGACGCTGAAAGGGATTACCATCGCCGCATGGGACACAGATGAAATAGAAGGGGATGCAGGCATGGACATTGGAAACTGATGGACAATGAACGATGAAGAATGAATAACCGAGAACGAAAACTGTTCTTAAACATGGAGGGTACGGAGACACTGTACCCTCCATTTTTGTATCTTGCGCCATGTTTAACCCCTCAATAAAAACTTTAAGGTTATGATTATCGGAGTACCTAAAGAAATCAAGAACAACGAGAACCGTGTAGGAATGACCCCTGCCGGAGTAGCCGAGTTGGTGAAACGCGGTCATACGGTGTATGTGCAAGCCTCGGCAGGCGCAAACAGCGGTTTCTCTGACGATGATTACATCGCCGTAGGTGCACAAATGTTGCCAACCATTGAAGACACGTATGCCATAGCCGACATGATTGTCAAGGTAAAGGAGCCCATCGCACCGGAGTACAAACTGATAAAAAAGGGACAAGTGGTATTCACCTATTTCCACTTCGCTGCCGATAAATTGCTGACCGAAGCCATGATAGCAAGCGGCGCCGTCTGCATCGCCTACGAAACGGTAGAGAAAGAAGACCGCTCACTTCCGCTGCTTACCCCCATGAGCGAAGTGGCGGGACGCATGGCCACCCAGGTAGGAGCACGCTTCCTCGAAAAACCCCAAGGCGGCAAAGGGAAACTGATGGGTGGCGTGACGGGTGTACGCCCCGCACGCGTACTTATCCTGGGCGGCGGCATTGTGGGCACCAATGCCGCACAAATAGCTGCCGGAATGGGTGCCGAGGTACTGATTGCCGACATCAACCTTCCCCGCCTGCGCTACCTCAGTGAAGTGATGCCCAAGAATGTAAAAACACTCTATTCTTCCCTTCACAATATCAAAATGGAATTACCTACAATAGACCTCGTAATAGGGTCTGTCCTTATCCCCGGTGACAAAGCGCCTCATCTCATCACCAAAGAAATGCTGAAAATGATGAAGCCCGGCACCGTACTCGTAGACGTTGCCATCGACCAAGGCGGATGTTTCGAAACCTCCCACCCCACCACGCACAGCGACCCTACCTACATTGTGGACGGAATTGTACACTACGCCGTTGCCAATATCCCCGGCGCCGTACCCTTCACCTCCACCATGGCACTGACAAATGCCACCCTGCCCTACACCGTTGCCCTGGCATGCAAAGGCTGGAGACAAGCCTGCAAGGACGATCCGGCTCTGGCGTTGGGATTGAACGTAGTGGAAGGCAAGGTAACATACAGAGCTGTAGCCGATGTCTTCGGGCTGAAATATGAGGCGATTGAGTTATAAGTTATAGAGGGTGTCTCATCTGTGTGCCATCAACCGTTTTGACACCCTCAATCTCCAAACAAAGAATCCTTCTTCCTCGCATACTCCCACCACATGGCGAGCAGTGTGATGCAGAGGTTGAAAATAAACGGGAATTCCTTGGAACTAGTGTGGAACAAGGTCTGAAAGAAGTCTGTAATGAACGGGGACAATAGAATCGCCAGATAATTCATTACCATTACAAAGGCCAGTGCCAAAGTTGTTTTTTCCGGTATAGCCGTATCTACTGTCTCGTCATAAATCAGCGGTTGAATGACACCATATCCCAAACCAACCAACATACATCCCGGTATTATCAGCCATTCTTTAGGCGAAATCCATATCAAAAGCAAACCCGCTGCAATGAACAAAAGGCTGTAAAACTTTGTGTGTTTCCCCATCCACTTCACGATATGCCCCAGGAAGAAACCCGGAGCCATAATGGCAAGGAAGAATAAGGAGATCATCAATCCGGAATTTCCGCTGGAGAAGTGATGGGCCTCCATCAAAAAAGGCAAGTCAAAAGTAACCGCCAGCACTACATACGTAGTGACGCCATAAAACAGCATCAACTGTAGCAGATGGCAGATATGGATGCCGTATTTACCGGGAACCGCACGCTTGGATTCCTCCGGAACAACGGCAGCTGTATCTTCTGCTATCTGCGGCTGACCGGTATCCCCCTTCAAATATCCGACAAGCAGCAGAGAAACCAACGGAAGCAGGTATACCACGAAAGGCAAGTGCCAGTTTACCTCTGCCAGATACCCAGTCACCGCCGTTGCCACAACCAGCGTCACATTGGTAATGGCAGAACTGTAACCAAACTGCTTCACCCGATATTCCCCCGTGAAATAGCGTGAAACCAGACCGGTGGACAACGGAATAATCACCCCCGAACCGATGCCGAGCAAAGCACTGACCACCATCAACTGCCACATTTTGTCCGAAAAAAGATAAAGTACCCCACTGGCGGCAAACATCCAAAGTCCCACTTTCAGCAGACGCACAAAGTCACGTTTCTCGGCCAGCTTGCCCGCCAACAGCACAAAAGGAATTATCAGCAGCGAAGGCAGGGAGGTAAGCATCTGTATATCCAGTTCTGTGGCATATGGAAAAATGGTAGTAAGCTGTCCCAAAATAGGTGATACGGCCAATCCCGGCAAGGAAGTCAATGCAGAGACTGACCAAATGCCGACAAGCGTGATAAGGGGGATTGTACCCCTTCCGGTATTGATTTTCATATAGTAGTATATTAATTAAATGAATAATGTGGGAACAACAAACCTACCTTCAGAATGTTCGTTTTTTAAGATTTTACTACGCTGCCCTTTAATAAACGCCAAATAATGCAAAACCCCGGAACTTTCATCCGCAAACCCCGTTGTTGTGGGAAATTCGACGGGGAAAAGCCCCGCCGCCTAAACCTTTAAAAAACTTATTAATATGGAAGATTTGAATTTCAGAAAAGGAGATGCAAAAACTGAAGTATTCGGTTCAAACCGTATGTTACAACCCTCACCCGTAGAAAAGATTCCCGACGGACCTACTACCCCGGAAATCGCCTATCAGATGGTGAAAGACGAGACCTTCGCCCAAACGCAGCCTCGCTTGAATCTGGCTACATTCGTCACTACCTATATGGACGAATATGCAACCAAGCTGATGAACGAAGCCATCAACATCAACTACATTGACGAGACCGAATATCCGCGCATCGCCGTAATGAACGGTAAATGTATCAACATCGTGGCCAACCTCTGGAACTCTCCTGAAAAAGAAACCTGGAAAACCGGCGCACTTGCCATCGGTTCCTCGGAGGCATGTATGCTGGGTGGTGTGGCAGCCTGGTTGCGCTGGCGTAAGAAACGTCAGGCGCAAGGCAAACCGTTCGACAAACCAAACTTCGTTATTTCAACTGGTTTCCAGGTGGTATGGGAAAAATTCGCCCAATTGTGGCAGATTGAAATGCGTGAAGTGCCTTTGACACTGGACAAGACCACGCTCGACCCCGAAGAAGCCTTGAAGATGTGTGATGAGAACACCATCTGTATCGTGCCTATCCAAGGCGTTACATGGACAGGACTGAACGATGACGTCGAAGCCCTCGACAAAGCCCTCGATGCCTACAATGCGAAGACCGGCTACGACATTCCTATCCACGTAGATGCCGCCAGCGGCGGTTTCATCCTCCCGTTCCTCTATCCCGAAAAGAAATGGGACTTCCGTCTGAAGTGGGTACTCTCCATCAGCGTCAGCGGACACAAATTCGGTCTGGTTTATCCGGGTCTGGGCTGGGTTTGCTGGAAAGGCAAGGAATATCTGCCCGAAGAAATGTCATTCAGCGTAAACTACCTCGGTGCCAACATTACTCAGGTAGGCCTGAACTTCTCCCGTCCTGCCGCACAGATTCTGGGTCAATATTACCAGTTCATCCGTTTGGGATTCCAGGGTTACAAGGAAGTACAGTACAACTCTCTGACCATCGCCAAGTATATCCATGACGAAATCGGCAAGATGGCTCCGTTCGTAAACTATTCCGACGAGGTTGTGAACCCGCTGTTTATCTGGTATTTGAAACCGGAATATGCAAGAGCTGCCAAATGGACTCTGTATGACCTGCAGGACAAGCTGTCACAACACGGTTGGATGGTACCCGCCTATACACTGCCTTCAAAGCTGGAAGACTACGTCGTAATGCGCGTCGTTGTTCGCCAAGGATTCAGCCGCGACATGGCAGACATGCTGCTGGGTGACATCAAGAATGCCATCACGGAGCTGGAGAAACTGGATTACCCGACTCCTACCCGTATGGCACAGGAAAAGAACCTGCCGGTGGAAACCAAAATATTCAACCACGGATGCCGTACACATAAAAAGTAACAACTAATATGGAAAAGAAAATATCAATTTCACAAATAAAGGAGGTTGCCCAAGAAGCCTACAATGAGGTGAAGGGCAGCACAGGAGGCAAGAATGCGGATTATATTCCCTACCTTGCCAACATAGACTCCAAACTATTCGGACTCAGCATCTGCCTGATGAACGGGCAGACCATCAATATAGGTGACACAGACTATCGTTTCGGTATAGAGTCCGTCTCGAAGGTACACACAGCCATCCTTATCCTGCGCCAATACGGTGCGCAGAAAGTGCTGGACATGATAGGTGCCGATGCCACGGGACTACCGTTCAACTCCATCATCGCCATCTTGCTGGAAAACGACCACCCTTCCACTCCATTGGTAAATGCCGGTGCCATTTCCGCCTGTTCCATGGTACAGCCAGTGGGAAACTCCGACAAGAAATGGGATGCCATTGTACAGAATGTCACTGAGCTGTGCGGCTCCGCCCCACAACTCATCGACGAACTGTACAAATCGGAAACGGCTACCAACTTCAACAACCGCTCCATTGCCTGGCTGCTGAAAAACTACAACCGCATCTACGATAATCCGGACATGGCTCTCGACCTCTATACTCGCCAGTGTTCTCTCGGCATCACGGCCCAGCAACTGGGCATTGCCGCAGGAACCATCGCCAATAACGGTGTGAACCCCGTCACCAAACAAACGGTGTTCGAAGCCAGCCTGGCACCGAAAATCACGTCGATGATTTCTACCGTAGGCTTCTACGAGCATTCGGGCGACTGGATGTACACCGCCGGCATACCGGCCAAAAGCGGTGTAGGCGGTGGTGTAATGGCCGTATTGCCCGGTGTCATGGGAGTATCGGCCTTCGCTCCTCCCCTAGACGAAGCGGGAAACTCCGTAAAGGCCCAATCGGCAATCAAGTTCATCATGAACAAGCTCGGCCTGGGTGTATTCAACGGTGATAACGTAACGATTACAGAATAAGTTTCTCTTTTTAGTTATGAGTTATAGGTTATGAGTTATTTGTTGGTAGGCACCGTAATCAGCAAATGACTTATAACTCATAACTTATGACTTTATAATGGACTTCATCATGAAAATGGCTCTATCAGAATTTGTATTGCGGGAAAAAGGTATCTATGGCATACTGCATGTCATTATATTGATACTGTCGCTATTTTTAGTTATCAGCATCTCTGTCGACACGTTCAAGGGGATCCCCTTTTACGAACAGTCGGTCTACATGAAAGTACAGTTGTGGATATGCGCCCTGTTCCTGGCAGATTTTGTATTGGAATGGTTCCTGGCAGAGAAGAAGGGTCACTACGTGGCCACGCATTTCATTTTCCTGCTGGTAGCTATACCCTATCAAAACATCATTGCCTATATGGGATGGACTTTCTCACCCGAGATAACCTATATGCTGCGTTTCATCCCATTGGTGCGGGGTGGTTACGCCATGGCTATCGTGGTGGGTTGGCTGACGTACAACCGCGCATCGGGACTGTTCGTTTCCTACCTTACCATGTTGCTGGCCACTGTCTATTTTTCCAGTCTGGCCTTTTATGTCATGGAGCATGGTCCCAATCCTTTAGTTAAAGGATATGGAGACGCCTTATGGTGGGCATTTATGGATGTGACGACGGTGGGTTCCAATATCATAGCAGTCACTCCCACCGGACGGGTACTGTCCGTACTGCTGGCTGCGCTGGGCATGATGATGTTCCCTATCTTTACAGTGTATGTAACGAGCCTGGTCGAACGGCGCAATAAGGAAAAAGAAGAGTTCTACAAGAAAGTTGCACAGAAGCCCGCGCCCAAAGCCGACGCTTCCTGAATAGTTAAAACCGGAACTTTCACTTATCCGTTGGGAACAACTCTCCCCAAGTGTTGTTATAGACGCTGATTTTGAATATATTTTTCATCTAAAACCTTAACTTATGGCAAATATTAAACAAACAGTGAAGCTGGGTGTATTTACCCTGGCAATCATGAATGTGACGGCAGTAGTATCCCTACGTGGACTTCCTGCCGAGGCCGTGTACGGAATGAGTTCGGCCTTCTACTACTTATTTGCAGCCATTGTTTTTCTGATTCCGACGTCACTTGTCGCCGCGGAACTGGCTGCCATGTTTCAAGACAAGCAAGGCGGTGTGTTCCGCTGGGTGGGCGAAGCCTACGGAAAAAAACTGGGCTTCCTTGCCATCTGGGTACAATGGATTGAAAGTACAATCTGGTATCCTACCGTATTGACATTCGGTGCCGTATCCATTGCTTTCATCGGCATGAACGACGTACACGACATGTCACTGGCCAATAACAAGTATTACTCGCTCGTTGTTGTCCTCATCATCTACTGGCTGGCTACGTTCATCTCCATGAAGGGCATGAGCTGGGTAGGTAAAGTGGCAAAGGTCGGCGGCCTGGTCGGGACTATTATCCCTGCCGCACTGCTGATTATCCTGGGTATTATCTACCTTGCCACCGGCGGACACTCCAACCTGGATTTCCACAGCAGCTTCTTCCCCGACTTGACGAACTTCGACAACGTGGTGCTTGCTGCCAGTATCTTCCTCTTCTATGCCGGTATGGAAATGGGCGGTATCCACGTAAAAGACGTGAACAATCCCTCCAAGAATTATCCGAAGGCAGTGTTCATCGGTGCGGCCATTACGGTTATCATCTTCGTGCTCGGTACTTTCTCACTGGGCATCATCATCCCGGCCAAAGACATCAGTCTGACACAGAGTCTGCTTGTAGGCTTCGATAACTATTTCCATTACATCCGCGCCTCCTGGCTGTCACCCATCATCGCCATTGCTCTGGCATTCGGGGTGCTGGCAGGTGTATTGACATGGGTTGCCGGTCCGTCCAAAGGTATCTTTGCCGTAGGAAAAGCAGGCTACATGCCTCCGTTCTTCCAGAAGACAAACAAACTGGGTGTACAGAAGAACATCCTTTATGTACAAGGCGGTGCAGTAACCGTACTGAGCCTTCTGTTCGTAGTCATGCCTTCCGTACAGAGTTTCTACCAGATTCTGTCACAGTTGACCGTAGTCCTCTATCTTATCATGTATATGCTGATGTTCTCCGGAGCCATCGTGCTGCGTTATAAGATGAAGAAGCTGAACCGTCCGTTCCGTATCGGCAAGAATGGCAACGGATTGATGTGGCTCATCGGTGGTCTTGGTTTCTGCGGGTCATTGCTGGCATTCGTATTGAGCTTTATCCCACCCAGCCAGATTTCAACAGGCAGCAACACTGTATGGTTCTCCGTGCTCATCATCGGTGCGCTGATTGTAGTCATTGCCCCATTCATTATTTATGCTTCCAAGAAACCGTCCTGGGTTGACCCGAACAGTAGCTTTGAACCGTTCCATTGGGAAGAGCAACCTGCTGTGCAGACAGCCGGTAAAAGTGCAACAAATATGGCTACCGGTAGCGCCACTGCCAGCAGCAATGGCACAAGTAATTCCGCCACAAGTGGAAATACGGCAAAAGACACAACCAATATCCCCAAAGGATAAAAGGTTATAAGTTGAAACTAAAAAAGGAATATCCCCGAAATCACCGGGAATATTCCTTTTTTATTGTTATATGATACCAGAAGAGGGAATATTCAGAAATCCAATTCCTGCATTCTCTCCCACGCCCTTCTGCTCTCCTCCACCAACTCTTGCATGACCGACGCCACAGACTGCACTCCCTTTCCATGCAGCAAGGCAGATACCTGCCCTATTTCCAGTTCCCCTTCTTCCAAGTCACCTTCAAAAATACCACGTTTGGCACGGCCACGCCCTAAAAGGATACGAAGTTCTTCCTCTGAAGCTCCCACAGCCTCAGCAGCCTCTACGGCGCTGCGAAAGTTATTGCGCACCAGACGCACCGGAGCCAATTTCTTCAAAAGCAGACGGGTATCCCCTTCTTCCAAATGCAAGCAGTAATCCTTAAATACCTCGTTTGCAGAACTCTCTGCCGTCAAGGCAAAGCGTGTACCAATCTGCACACCTTCCGCACCCAGCACCCGGGCAGCCAGCATGGCCTCACCCGTTGCAATGCCACCGGCGGCAATCAGCGGAAGTGTAGTAACTGCACGTACAGCTGGTATCAGGCACAGGGTGGTAGTCTCCTCCCTCCCATTGTGCCCACCGGCTTCGAAGCCTTCGGCAACTATTGCATCAACACCCGCCTCTTCTGCCTTCACGGCAAAACGCGAGGACGAAACAACATGCACCACCGTGATGCCACGCTCGTGCAACCAACCAGTCCATTTCTTCGGGCTGCCGGCAGATGTAAATACAATCTTCACTCCCTCGTCGGCCACAATCTGCATTATCTCTTCTATCTGGGGATACATCAAGGGAATATTCACACCAAAAGCATGATGCGTAGCCTCACGGCATTTCCTGATATGCTCCCGCAACGTTTCGGGATGCATCGAACCTGCGCCGAGCAAGCCCAGCCCTCCCGCATTGCTTACAGCAGCAGCAAGTCTCCAGCCGCTACACCACACCATACCACCTTGAATTATCGGATATCTTATTCCAAATAGAGAAGTCACTCTGTTCATTATTACTTTTTTTAAAGGTTTACTAATGAAAACAAGAAGAGGAGAAAGAAAGTTCAAAATTTGACAAAAAGTGATAAATTACTGTTGTTCCAAAACAGTTATCGAATCTCCATACGCCTTCAATACTTCCAGCGTACGGGCACGGCGCTTGCGGCCTTTGAAATTCCAAAACTCACGGGTAAAAGGTGTCATCAGGTCTAAACCGGAAATTCCACCGCCACTGGCACCCTGCCAACCGCCCACAGCCATATTATTGGCCCGCTCCGTCACCCGGTAACGCAAACCGGTTGCTTCAATCTGCTCCACCGTCTCACGCGGACCGGCATCAAACGGATGTTTAGCCCAGTTCGTAGGAATCATCAGAATCTTAAGCGCATAGAATTCATCTCCTCGCCAAGTATCCTTGTCTACCTTGATTTTTTTCTGATAAATGGGGTCCCAATTATATTTGGTATTGGCTGTATAAGGACGTAAGATAAGCACCACTTTTTTCTCGGGCGCTTTCGGCATGACGGGCAATGAATTATCAAAATCCATCCACGACTTGTCCATCACCGCTTTCGGAGTACCCAGAGAATTGTTCATTTCCAATTCCTGCAATACCTCCGGATTCAGTTTTACCTCCCCCTCGCCCTTCAGCAACCGGTTCAGCCTCAACGAGTCCTGAGGGGTCCAGTTTTGGGCATAGCAAGGGAAAGCTACTGCACAGAGCAGCCCCCAAACAAGTATAGATATCTTCACCTGACAGTTTTGATTACTTAATCCCTAAAAACATTTCACCACCACATATATCCGCTGCCACAAAGCGGTTCGTCATAGCAGGGATCAATCGTCCACATAGTCCGTGGATACTTACGGGTTTCCCACCAGCGGCGGTAGCGCGAAGCGGCATCCAGCACCTCTTCGTCCGAAAGGAAATAGATACCTTCATAATTCTCCGCATCCGTATGTACCATCTTGCATCCCATCGAAGCATTGTTCCCGAGGCGGATAGTCTCTACCGTCCACAGGATGCATTCGCCCAAACGCAGCTTGCCACCTGCCGAATAGGATACCGGAGCCAGGGGGAAAGAGGGAATGACCGTCAAGTCCTCGGCATACTTCAGCAATTCCTCTATATCTTCGGAAGTGAACTTGGGCATGTTACTCAATCCATCCGGACTTTGGGTAGAATATTTGCCAGCCTTCAACTGCTTGACAAACAAGTCTACATCCGGATGGTTGTAGTCCAACGTTTCTTTGCTGCAAGAGCCCAAAGAGAGAACAGAAAGAGTAAAGAATACGAGCAGCATAGTCTGCCCGAATATATGTAATTTATTGTATAGAGTCTTCATATTTGTATGGTATTTAAGATTAATAAGTCATGCGCACGCCGCACAACAGATTCAGATTGGTGGGCCGTTCCGTACGCAAGGTTCTTGTCTGCGAGTCCGTATCGAAATGATGGGATACAGACGGCTCTGCAAACAAGGCAAAACGGTTGTTCATTTTATAGCGTACCCCTACTCCGGCAGCAACCGACAACTGTACCGGCTCTGCACCGAAACCATTGTCCGGAGCACCTGCAATGCATTTCTCGGCTGCTCCACCTACCATAGCATAGAAATCCACTTTCGGCGTACTGGCCAGCATCATGTTCAGCCTTACCGGAATTCCCAGCGTATGCAACGTATGGTCACCATCCAAGCAATTATACTGAAGACCGGCTTCCAAGGAGAAATGCTTGTTCAAACAACGTTCCACGCTTACCCCGGCCGTGAACGGCATATGGAAATTCCCTTTCGGCAGGGAAGTGCCGATGCCTGCTTTCAATGCCCAATTACGGGGCTTGGATGGCGATACAGCCACAGACTTTGCCGGTTCTTCCTCAGAAGATGGCAGCATTCTATCTATATCAGCATCCTTATGGCCAGGATTTGAATGGTAGTTCCCGTTTCCGGCCGGAGTTCCGTTACTGTAATAACCGTTTCCCGGCTGCTGCTGGTTTCCGTACACCCGTTGGGTAATCCGGATGGAAACATGGACAGACACGGATTCATCCTCATCGGCCTGCGCCGTCAATCCTGCCGGAATGCCGTTGGCGGGATGCTGTGTACCGGGCTTTTGTGCCATGGGGTTGGCCTGATGGATAGAGGGAAAACTTTCCTGCACCACATCCCCGTTCAAGTTACCTTCCGGCGTCATGGCCGCCACTTGTGTAAAGGCCTCCTTGATTTCCTCTTTCGGAGAGAAATACCAGAAAGCGGCAGAAGCAGCTCCCAGTACAAATACAACAGAGGCGGCTGCGGCTACGCGGTGAAACCTCGGAGAAAGAAAAAGCGGCCTCCTGCCTTTTGCGGCAACCGGTGACGGCAAGTCACGTTGCAACCCTTCCCAGAAGTCCTCCCGCACTGTCATCTCTGCACCGGCAAGACGACTGCGGAACAAACCGGTTATTTCATCATTTTCTCTCATATTCAGTATATTCTTTAATTCTTTTTATCAACAAACACTTAGCACGATGCAACTGCGAGGTAGACGAATGCTCTTTGATGTGGAGGATTTCGGCTATTTCCTTGTGCGATTTCTCCTCAAAGACGTATAAGTTGAATACAGTACGGCATCCATCGGGAAGTTCCGCCACGAACGCCATCAGCATTTCTTCGGAAATACGGCCTCCGGTTTCGGCAATGCCTGCTTCATCCGGAATGTCGGGCAATTGTTCCTCATTCACCACCAGTTGGCTGAAACGTTGCTGTTTCCGCAGGTAGTCTATCGCCTGCGTCACCATTACCCTTGTCACCCAGGTACTCAATGCACATTCGCCACGGAAGGTGAAGTGGGTGAAAATTTTGATGAAGCCATCGTGCAATACGTCATGGGCCGCATCGACATCGCCCGTATAGCGGTAACATACCGCCAGCATCTGCTTGGAGTAGAGGGTGTATAATTCCTTTCGGGCGGAATCCTTTCCTGCCCGGCAGCCCTCAATCAGTTCTATCTCATTTTCCAATGTCAGTGCTCGTTTTACGGACGCCTCTTCGCGTCGTTTGTTAGTTAGACGCAGCATTTTTGAAAATGCTGCTGAATTAAATACAAAAAGATGTTAAAGAACGGAGATTACTTATATTTGGCTTTCAATACTTGAATCTGCTTGGCCAGCCTTTCATCCAATTCATCAAATTCATGCCAATACAGAAAACCGGGAACCATGTTGACGTAATTGATAAATTTCTTATACTGCACAAGAAACAAGGCCTGGTCCCGAAGACTGTCGTCACCATCAAAAACATGCGCCAACTCCCTGGACATGGCAGCACTCATAAGAGCATCTGTTTTCGTTGCATAGTAGTCACCGACATCCCTCTGTTTCCTGCCCAACTCAAAATAAGTTTGCAATACATCCTGCAACATACGTTTGTCCGGTATATACTGCATCAATGAAGAACCTTTCAGCACATCCAGCGCATCTGTCCTATAAGAGAATTCATCCATATTATTGAAAAGCTTGCCATACTTCCACAGAGTATCTGTCGGTATCCTGGATACATCCATATCATGTTCCTTCAACAACAGACTCATGTGTATGTCAATATCCAACAAGTGCTTTATATTACGGAGCTCCTGCTTATTATATTCCAACTCTTCCGTTATCAGCTGCATCGTAGCACGCACTTCCTTTTGGCGGGCGTTCTCGGTAATCCGGTCGTTTCCCCAGAAAGTGACAATGATGCCCGCAGCCACAATACTGAACTGACGGAAATAATCACCTATGCGCCAGCTTTTTATCTTATGGTTCAACCTGTTAAAGCTTGTCTTTCCCATATCTTTTCATTCTAAATGATACTTTTTCTCAAGCGCTTGTATTGCCTCGTCTATACGTTTTCCCACACGTTCTACATAGTCCGGCGTAAAATAGTTCCGCGCTACCCTAACAAAGTTCCGTACCGACCTGTCCGACAAGTAAATATCCCACGCCTCATATCCTCCACGATTTATCTGGTCCGTCTGTTCATCAGTCAATGCCAAATGGAAAGGAACCATAATTTCGTCCTTCATATCGTAATAGCCATTCATAGTCGCCCTAAATCCATCCAATACCTCATAGATTCCGGTCAACTGTAACAGTAGCTCTTTATCTGAAATCTTCTGCATCAACATGGAGCTTTTAAGTATATCCAATGCATTCTGACTATAATAGAAGCTGCGGATATGCCCCATAAGAAAACGGAACCGTATCAATGAATCTTCCGGTATCGTCCGATGCTTTAAGTCATGCTCCACCAATAAGCTGGAAAGACGTTCATCCTCTCTAAACTCTGAAACGATACTCTTATAATTTTCCCGGTTACTTTTCAGTTCATCCCTAATCAGCGACATGGTGGCTTGAATATCTTTCCTCTCGGAGTTTTGAGTAACCAACTCACTGCCGGCAAAAGTAATCAGTACACCAATCACCACAATGGAAGTCTGCCGGATGTAGTCTCCCACTTGCCAATCTTTGACAGTTGTTTTTACTTTATTCCATGTTATGTTTTTCATATCTTCCTACGCTATTATCCATTACTCTGAAACACATCATCCGTTATAGCCAAACGCATCATCTATCCGTCCCCAACAGACCATCTGTTTCACCCCAATACACCATCTGTTTTTTCAGGAGTCATTACTCTGCTGGTTATCAAGAGAAAGCCTCTCATAAGTCTGCCGTAATGCAGCATTCTTTATGAGAGGCTTTCCTTATTATTCTGCAATAATGCTTTCCGCCTTTGTCAACATGCTTTAAAGCTCATGTCCAATCCTTTCACAGAGTGCGTCAAAGCTCCTACGGAAATAAAATCCACACCGCATTCGGCATAGTCGCGGAGCGTATCAAACGTGATGCCGCCGGAAGATTCCGTTTCATAGCGGCCGCCTACCATCTCTACGGCCTTCTTTGTCATTGCCGGCGTAAAGTTGTCGAACATGATACGGTCTACACCGCCCAGGTCGAGCACCTGCTGCAATTCGTCGAAGTTGCGCACTTCTATTTCTATCTTGAGGTCCTTGCCTTTTTCCTTGCAATATTCCTTCGCACGGTTGATAGCCTTGTCGATTCCTCCGGCAAAGTCCACATGGTTGTCTTTCAGCAAAATCATATCGAACAAGCCGATACGGTGGTTTACACCGCCACCGATTTTCACTGCCATTTTCTCGAGGATACGCATGCCCGGAGTAGTCTTGCGGGTATCGAGTACACGGGTATTCGTACCTTTCAGTTGCTCGGCATACCTATGTGTCATGGTGGCAATGCCACTCATGCGCTGCATGATGTTCAGCATCAGACGCTCCGTTTGCAACAAAGACTGTATCTTGCCTTCCACAATCATGGCCACATCACCCGGCTTTACGGCTGTACCGTCATTAATGAACACTTCCACCTTCATGGTAGGATCGAAACGGCGGAACACCTCCTTTGCTATCTCGATACCGGCCAGGATGCCCGGTTCTTTTATCAACAGTTTGGATTTGCCCATTGCCGTAGCAGGAATGCACGAAAGGGTTGTATGGTCTCCATCGCCTATATCTTCGGCGAAAGCCAGGTCTATCAGCCTGTCAATCAATTCTTCTTCCTTATTCATCTGTTTTATCTATCCTTATTTGATGTATGACATATTTGTTCTGTACTTTTCTGAAGAAACAATTCACCCGAAAGTTTCCATTTGCGGTCATCAAGGTACCGATGACGAAACCGGACTCATCGCGCTTCCCCTGATGGTTCACATTAAAACTGCCGACCTTGTGGTTGGAGAAGAAAGCAGCCATTGTGCCCTCTGCCGTCCGCTTATCGGCGTGGGTCGACTTATTCTGAATGATTAAATCGACCTTGTCACCCAGATACTTGTTGAGCTCCTGAGAGTTTCCTTCCTTGAAGGCTCCAATCACTCCCTCGGGAACATTCTGGGCCAGCAGCACAGACGTCCAAATGAAGAGACCGGTCAACAAAAAGATTACCCGTTTTTTCATTTTCACAAGTATTTATGATAGGCAAAGGTAAGCATTTGTCTCAAAATACAATAAAAAAATGCTAAATTTGTGCGCTAATCAAAACAGAACCAGTATGAAAACTACTCTGCTCGTTGTAGGACGAACTGTAGAACAACACTTTATAACAGCCATCAACGACTATGTGCAACGTACCAAGCGTTATCTCTCATTCGAGATGGAAGTCATCCCCGAACTGAAAAACACCAAGAGTCTCTCCATGGAAGTGCAGAAGGAAAAGGAAGGGGAACTGATATTGAAAGCTCTCCAGCCGGGAGATGTGGTCGTACTGCTGGACGAAGGTGGAAAAGAAATGCGCTCCATAGAGTTTGCAGACTATATGAAGCGCAAGATGAATACCGTGAACAAACGGCTGGTATTTATTATCGGAGGCCCTTACGGATTCTCCCCCAAAGTGTACGAAGCGGCACACGAGAAGATGTCCCTCTCACGCATGACCTTTTCCCATCAGATGGTGCGCCTCATCTTTGTGGAGCAACTCTACCGGGCGATGACCATACTGAACGGGGGGCCGTATCATCATGAATGATAAATTTCAGCTCCGCGACACCTGGAATCCCTTATCCGAGAGTGACATTTCTACGAACCTGGCTCTCGGATTCGGTACATTCAGCGTCAAGGTCTCACGGATGCGCAGGGCTGCCTGCGAATCCTTAGCCACCATATACAGATAACCTCCCCCACCGGCTCCCGGCAGTTTATATCCTAAGGTATAGTCTTTTATCTGACGGATGATGTCCTCTACGGCAGGAGGATTTGTTCCACTGTCCAGTGCCTTCTTCTGCATCCATGTCTTGCCTACCAGTGTTCCGAAACCCTTGAAGTCATTCCGTTGAATGGCTTCGGCCATATCCAAGGCATGTGCTTTCATCTCTTCTAATAACCCCAGGTGCAGGGAAGAGTTGAGGAACATGGAGCGTACTATTTCTGCAAGGATGCCCTTGGCTGTACGCGTAATGCCCGTATAATACAGCAGATGGCAATCGCGGTATTCCGGATGGGTAAACAAATGCTCGGGCAACCAGCGTACCAATGGCTGCTGGGCAAATCCAGCCTCCGTCTGCAACAGTTTGATGCCTTGCAGTACCCCACCGTATTGGTCTTGCCAACCGCCACCGGTCGTCAGCAACTGTTCCAGGGCAAGCGTACGGCGGCATATTTCGTTCTTATCCCACATCAGTCCGCAAAAGTCACTCAATGAACCCAAGACAGTAGAAGCCAAAATGGAGCTTGTGCCCAGACCGGAACCTGCAGGTATGGCAGAAAGCAATGTAATCTCTATACCTGTGCCGAAGGCTTCCAGTTGTTTTTCCAGCGAAGGATAAGCCGTTTCTGAAAAAGCCGGAACAAACCCGGCCAGCGCCAATGCTGCTTTGGGAATGGAAAAGGGGGAACCTATCATGCAATAGGATTGCAATTCCTCAAAAGTATTCACCACCTCCATGGCTCCCATATCAATGGAGCGCAACACGATGCGATGCTCCGCGCAAGGTTTGATGTACACTTGTAAAGGCGGCTGCCCGTTCAGTTCAATGGCAATATTCACCACACTCCCACCGGCAAACAAGGAGTAAGGCGGAGTGTCCGTCCATCCTCCCGCCATATCTATGCGTACGGGGCTACGCCCCCATACAATCTGGTCACTATACACATTCAGGCGAGGACTGCTCTTGCGTTCATACAAATCAGTCAGCAATCCTTCGCGCAACAAATTGAATGCGGCCTGCTCGTCTGCCTTGAAGTCCCTTCCGTCCAGCTTCTCAATCTGTGCACGCAGCATCCGGTTATGGATACGCTGCATCAGCGAGGCATCTGTCGGCAACACTTCCGGCTTGTCAATGCCGAATTTATGGAATTCACCGGCCACATCCATCAAGTCGAGTTGATAGAATACACTCTTTGCATGGTTGCGTGCCAGCACTTCCCAGTTTCCTTTGCAGAAGCTCTCCCGCTGTGCATACAGCAGACGCAAGTCGGCTTGTGCTGAAATTTCGTCGGCGGACAACCGACGACTTTCCAGCCAGACAGCCTTTCCTTCCGTCAAGCCCGGTTCGGAAACCATCCATCGAAGCACTGTCCCCATCTGCTCTTTATCTTCCACAACCGGGAAGATGGCAGCAGCCTGCAGGTCCTCTTTTCTGCCGGTGATGTCTTCCACCGACAATTCCCGTTCAGCCAGCCATTCCGAAAACGACATTCCAAGGAACAGTGTCTTTTCATCCCGAATATCCCCCTTAAAAGTATCGTCAAAACCATAGGGGCGTACTGCCCAACGCTGGTCGGCAAGCGGAACTATATCAATGCAGATACCGTCTGGAATGGTCAGCCTCCAGTCATTCTTGGGAACACCCGTGATAATCTGCCGTGCCCCCAGCCGCCAAGAAGCCCCAACAAAGCTATTTTCAATCCAAAGACTGTCGTTCTTCGGAGTAAGGGGGAGATGCACTTCTGCATTCTGCACAAAGATGGCCGGATTGGGCTTCAACTTCCGGTGCATAATCTGGCGCTGGTCGTAGACCTTATTCTGTAAGGTGACGGTTGAAGACAACAGTTCGCGGCTTGTTCCATAATGGTAGAATTCGCCTCCGGGCAAAGGCAATATGGCGACGGAGAGGCTGTTCAGCTCTTCATCCTCAATACGGGGATGATTTCCTAAGGACAAGCCAAAGTCAGCATACAAGTCATAGTATTTCAAGTCGGAATATGGCGTATCCACGTCCAAAGCCCCATCTGCCTTCTGCGAACGTTTCATCAGCAAGTCAACGGCCCGGTCGCTCAATAGCCAGATGCCGATATCCATTAAAAAGAGATGTGTCTTGGAGAGGTTTTCCAATTCTTCCAGAGAGGGTTTCTGAAGCATGAAATCCAAGGATTCCGGTTGATTCCGGTCCGAGATAAACACACCATGATGTGTGGCGAGCAACGGGTCTACCCACAGTCCATAGCACACCACATCTGCATCAGGAATCTCTTGAAGCGGCTTTTCCGCACGGATATATACGTCACCACTGGCAATCAGCGTACGCAGTCTTTCGGGAGCCCGCTCCATTATCTTTTCGTAAAGTGGGAGCTGAAGGGATAATAAATTCTGTCCCAGTTTTTGTCCACGCGCCCAGCGAAACACCGGAATCGGGGTCAATATCTTGCCCGACGGTGCATATCCCGGTAAACGACGGCTTTGTCCTCCGGCATGCAGCAGAATACGCTTCTCTGCTGGAAGGCTTTTCTCTGTTGGAATGCACTTTTCTGTTGGAATGCACTTTTCTGTTGGAATACGCTCCTCCGCCAAATACTTCCTATCCCGTTCCTTCTGCCATTCTCTCAAGAGCCAGGTAGTTCCCCCACCCGAGCCAAGTTTCATTCCCACCGGGTCGGAAGTACAAAACCATTCCGTACGGTCTACATTTTCCAGTTCATAGAATGCCGACACCAGATTAGGCGGCAAAGACAATAATTTCTGCATATCAATTGCTGTATTGCTTACTATTTGACAGCAAAGTAAAACAATATTGAGCAATTGACATAAGTTCTAACAATTTTTTCCGAAAATAATTCCTTTATTTTGTTTTACGAACATAATGAGGAATAAATAACCAGTTTATAACCATGCACAATCGTCTTTTCAATGTATGATACTCCATATGGTCAAAAAGATAATTTTGAAATATTCTTTCACTGACCGATGATTGATATATTTCATATTATACTGTATCTTATCCGGTAAAATCCGTTCTACATACGCTTTATCCGCATCATCAGCCTGCCCAAGTATAGTATTCTCATCAACATATTCTATGGAAGCATAATCTGTTATTCCAGGACGAACAGAAAGTATTTTACGTTGTTCATCCGTATATAGTTCTACATACTTTCGGACTTCCGGACGTGGGCCTACTAAACTCATATCACCTTTCAGTACATTAAATAACTGAGGTAGCTCATCTAATTTATATTTGCGAATAAAATATCCGACCTGAGTAATCCGAGGATCCCGTCCACCTACAGTTATCAAACCTTGCTTATCAGCTCCTATACGCATTGAACGGAACTTATAGACGTAAAAATCCGTTCCTCCACGTCCCACACGTAGTTGTTTATAAAAACCACCACCTTTACTTTCCAATCGGACGGCGAAATATAACACAAGAAATACGGGGAAAAGTAGAATTATCCCCAAAAGAGAAAAGATAAAATCAAGAAAGCGAATCATCACTCAGTACCTGCAACTGTTATATATGCGGCCTTTACAACATTAATAATGAAGTTCAGCTGTTCCTCATCCAGCTGAGGATAAATAGGCAAAGAAATTTCCCCCTTAAAATTCTCATAAGCTTGAGGATAGTTTTTTATGTCATATCCCAAGGATTTGAAAAATGAAAGCATCGGCATCGGAATGAAATGCACATTGACCGCTACTTCCGCCTTGGCTATTTCATCAATCATACGGTCACGCTGTTCTTCCGTAAAAT
>ERZ809209.44-NODE-44-length-89676-cov-28.095960_pt1 | contig 89676 bp, 106 predicted proteins | sample MGYA00520514_ERZ809209 | MGnify/ENA primary metagenome ERZ809209 (study PRJEB31576, sample SAMEA3212657) | Homo sapiens | biome: human-gut; feature: human gut; material: fecal | place: Sweden | collected 2012 ...
TGGCAGATTTTTTTAATAGTGCAACGGGCAAAACTCAGAAAGCTTAAACCACATTTTTCTTTATGGAGTGTGCCCCAAATCCTGCTCCGTTAAAACATATAAAGTTTAGCTTATTCCTCGGCCGGTGCAGCCTCGGCAGTGCTTGCGTTATCCGCATTTTCGGAGGCTTCGCCGCTTTCTTCCGTGGTTTCACCGTCAGCTTCTTCGTCAAATCTATCAACGATGGAGATAGTGGCAATCTTTTCGCCCTCGTTCACCTTCATCACCTTAACGCCCTTACTCGGCCTCAGGAATGTTGAAATTTGATCGGCGTGAGTGCGGATAACAATGCCGTCGCTCGTTATCATAATAACATCATTATCATCTGAAACGGGCGCAATCATCGCAACCTTGCCGAATTGCTCGCAGCGATAGTTGATAAGGCCCTTGCCGCCTCTGCTTTGAACGCGGTAATCGGAAAATTCGCTCTTTCTGCCAAAGCCTGTTTCGGAAACGGTGAGCAGCTTAAAGCCGTCTATCTGCGCGGCAAAGCCCACAACATAGTCGCCCTGTGCAAGCGCGATTGCCCTAACGCCCCTTGCCGTTCTGCCGATAAGGCGCGCGTCGGCTTCGTTAAAGCAAATGCTCATGCCGTTGTGAGTGGCAACAACAAGATTTCTGTTTCCGTCCGTAATCTCAACATAGGCAAGTTCGTCGCCCTCGTCAAGATTAACGGCGATGATGCCGCTTTGCCTGATGTGCTTGTATTCATCAATATCCGTGCGCTTGATAACACCTTTTTTCGTTACCATGCAAAGATATCTGCGGTTTTCATCCTCCGGAATTTTAACCATTGCGGAAACCGTTTCGCCCTTTTCAAGCGGCAGCAGGTTCACAACATTCATGCCCTTGCCCGTTCTGGAGGAGGCGGGAATTTCGTATGCCTTTTTGCGGAAAACCTTGCCCGTGTTTGTGAAAAGGAACACAACATCGTGCGAGGAGCAGCTGAACATCGTTTTTGCCACATCCTCTTCACGGCGGCTCATGCCCATAATGCCTCTTCCGCCGCGATTTTGAGCTTTATAGGTGTCAACCGTCATGCGCTTCATATAGCCCATGTTGGTGAGGGTGAGTATGGATTCCTCAACGGGGATAAGGTCTTCATCGTCAACCGAGCCGATAACGGGGCTTATTTCCGTTCTGCGGTCGTCGTCAAATTTATTAACTATTTCCTGCGATTCGGATTTGATAATATCAAAAACTCTGCTTTCGTTTGCGAGAATATCCTCGTAATCTGCAATTTTTTCTTTAAGCTCTGCCAATTCGTTTGTTATTTTTTCAATTTCAAGCCCTGCAAGCTGGCCGAGCTGGAAGTTTACAATTGCCGTTGCCTGCGGATCGTCAAAGCCGAATTTTTCCATAATGGCAAGCTTTGCTTCGCTTTTGCCGCCCTTGCAGGATCTGATTGTGGCTATAATTTCATCCACAATATCAATTGCCTTGCGCAAGCCGTCCAAAATATGCGCTCTTGCCATTGCTTTGTTTAAATCATACTTTGTGCGGCGTGTGATAACTTCTTCTCTGAATTTAATATAGTTTTGAAGCATTTGCTTCAAATTCAAAATTTTCGGCACGCCGTCCACAAGCGCAAGCATAATAACGCCGAAGGTTACCTGCATTTGAGTCATTTTGTAAAGATTATTCAAAACAACCTGCGCATTTGCGTCTCTTTTAACGGAAATTTCAATGTGCATGCCTTTTCTGTTTGTGAAATCCTTAATGCCCGAAATGCCTTCAAGGCGTTTATCTTTAACCAAATCGGCAATGCTTGCAATAAGCGCCGCCTTGCGCACCTGGTAGGGAAGCTCGGTTACGATGATTTTGAAATGATCGCCTTTTTCCTCCACTATTTCGGCGCGCGCGCGCAGATAAATTTTGCCGCGGCCCGTTGTGTAGGCGTCCTTAATTCCCTTTGTGCCCATAATAATGCCTGCTGTCGGGAAATCGGGTCCTTTAATGCACTGCATCAAATCAAGCGAATCGCAATCCGGGTGATCTATCAGGTAATTAACGCCCTCAACAACCTCTTTCATATTGTGGGGCGGAATATTCGTTGCCATGCCGACTGCAATACCCGAGGAGCCGTTTACCAGCAAATTAGGAAATCTTGTTGGCAAAACGGAGGGCTCTTTTAAGCGGTCGTCATAGTTTGGGTTAAAATCAACCGTGTCTTTATCAATATCCTGCAGCATGCGCATGCTGATTTTGCTCATGCGTGATTCCGTGTATCTGTATGCCGCGGCGGGGTCGCCGTCTATTGTGCCGAAGTTGCCGTGGCCGTCAACAAGAATGTAGCGCATTGAAAAGGTTTGAGCAAGTCTAACCATAGCGTCGTAAACGGAAGCGTCACCGTGCGGATGATAACGGCCCAATACGGCACCGACGGTGTCGGCGCATTTTCTGTATGCCTTTTCGGGATAAAGATTGTTTTCAAACATTGTGTAAAGTATGCGCCTGTGAACGGGTTTAAGTCCGTCCCTGACATCGGGCAAAGCACGCTGCACGATAACGCTCATCGAATAATCAAGAAAGGCATTTCGCACTTCCTTGTTTATTTCAACATCAATGATTTTTTGATTGTCGTAGCGAACTATTTCATCAGCCATTTATTATCTCTCCTGTGCGGAATAATCAGTTGAATTCTTTTGCCTTGCAATTTGCATTTGCGGCAAATAAAATCAAAGCTTAAATATCCAAGTTTTTAACATATTTTGCATTTTTCTCTATAAATTCACGGCGCGGCTCAACATTGTCGCCCATAAGGATGCTGAAGGTTTCGTCTGCCTGCTGTGCGTCCTCAACCGTAACACGAAGCATCGTGCGGAATTCGGGGTCCATGGTGGTTTCCCAAAGCTGTTCGGGGTCCATTTCACCAAGTCCTTTGTAGCGCTGCACATCGCATTGGCCACCCATTTCGGCAATTTCGCGGTCGCGTTCTTCGTCGCTGAAAGCATAAACACTCTTTTTGCCCTTTGAAACCTTGAAAAGCGGCGGCTGAGCAAGATAAATGTATCCGCCCTCAACAAGCGGCTTCATATATCTGAAGAAAAATGTTAAAAGCAGCGTTCTGATGTGTGCGCCGTCAACATCGGCATCGGCCATAATAACTATTTTGTGGTAACGCAGCTTTGAAATATCAAAATCATCGCCTATTCCCGTGCCGAGCGCGGTAACTACGGGCATCAGCTTTTCGTTGCCGTAAACCTTGTCAAGCCTTGCTTTTTCAACATTAAGCATCTTGCCCCAAAGGGGAAGAATTGCCTGGTGCACTCTGTCGCGTCCGTCCTTTGCGGAGCCGCCTGCCGAGTCGCCCTCGACTATGTAAATCTCGCAAAGTGACGGGTCGTTTGAAGAACAGTCCGCAAGCTTGCCGGGCAATTTTGTGTTTTCAAGGCCGGATTTGTTTCTTGCGCTGTCTCTTGCTTTTCTTGCCGCCTCTCTTGCGCGGGAAGCATCAAGCGCTTTGTTTAAAATAGCCTTGGCAGTTTGGGGGTTTTCTTCAAAATAGGTCATCAATTTTTCATAAACCATTGATGAAACAAGGCCCGTGATATCCGTGTTGCCGAGCTTACCCTTTGTTTGCCCCTCAAACTGAGCTTCCGTAAGCTTAACGCTGATAACGGCGGTTAAGCCCTCGCGAACATCGTCGCCGGAAAGCTTTTTATCGCTGTCTTTCAAAATATTGAATTTTTTGCCGTAATCGTTAAACACTCTTGTGAGCGCAGTTTTAAATCCCGTTTCGTGCGTGCCGCCGTCTATCGTATTGATATTGTTGGCAAAGGAAAGCATTATTTCATTGTAAGAATCCGTGTAGCAAATCGCAACCTCAGCGCTGCGGTCGTCCTTCGTGGTGGAAAGGTGAATAACCTCGTTTTGAATGGGATTTAAGCCTCTGCTTGTGTTTATATATTCAACAAAGGATTTTATGCCGCCCTCATATTTGAATTCTTCGCTCTGCCTTGCTTCCGGGTCACTTGCGCGTAAATCGGAAAGTGTAATCGAAAGCCCCGCGTTCAAAAATGCCTGCTCGCGAAGCCGCCTTGCAAGCACATCGTAATCGTAAACAAGTGTTTCGGTGAAAATTTCGCCGTCCGGCTTAAATTTAATGTATGTGCCGTGGCCGTCCGAATCGCCGATGATGTGCAAATCGTTTACGGGCACACCGCGCTCAAATCTTTGTGAATAAATATGGCCGTTTTGAGTAACTTCAACCTCAAGCCACTCGGAAAGCGCATTAACAACCGATGAACCTACGCCGTGCAAGCCGCCCGAAACCTTGTAGCCGCTGCCGCCGAATTTACCGCCTGCGTGAAGCACCGTTAAAACAACGGTTACCGCCGGCAAGCCTGTTTTTTCGTTTATGCCTGTTGGAATACCGCGGCCGTTATCGCGAACGGCAATAATATTGTCCGGCAGAATTTGGCATTCAATGTGTGTGCACACGCCTGCCAAAGCCTCGTCGATGGAGTTATCAACAATTTCATAAACAAGATGGTGAAGTCCGCGCGGACCGGTGGAGCCGATATACATACCCGGGCGCTTGCGAACGGCCTCCAAGCCCTCCAGCACCTGAATATCTTTTGCGGAATATTCCTCCGTAACAGCGGTGTTCATATCCTCTTCTTCAAGCTCTATCTTATTTTCTTCGCTCATAGATAATTCACATTGCCTTTCCGGCTGCTTTTTGTTTTCAAATCAAATCCGACGCAGCCCTGCGGATTTAACGGAATTTTGTTTTTATTTCTATTTTTGAATTTAAATATTTTTGATTAAAAATTATTTTTGCGCCCTTTTTAAAATCGTGGCGGTGTTAAGCGGGCTTATATATATTTTGTTTTTGGTAACGATAAAGCTTTTCGGCAAATCATAGCCGGCATAAATTATTTTGCCGCTTTTTTGCGCGGCGTTTAAATAATCACGCGTTGTTTTGCCCACTGTTGCCTTGTCCATATCAAAAACGGCAACTATGTCTTTATCCCTAAGCACAAATTCCTCGCCTATATTTATATACATCAGCTTTCCTCCGCGCACCCGCCGTGCATTTTAATCGTTTTGCCGCTTTTCAGCCTTAAAACGGTTTGCGCATCGCAGCAGGTTATGAAAACCTGCCAGTCTTTTATGTGATTTAAAATATAATCCTGGCGTTTTTCATCAAGCTCGCTCATAACATCGTCGAGCAAAGCCACGGGATTTTTTTGCGTTTTTTCTTTAAGCAGGCTTGCCTCTGCAAGCTTAAGCGCAAGCACGCAGCTTCTTTGCTGTCCTTGGCTGCCGTAAAGGCGGGCGGAATTGCCGTTTATCAAAATTTGCAAATCATCCCTGTGCGGCCCTGCTTTTGTTATATGCTGAATAATATCATCGTTTTGCTTTTCATTAAGAATTTTTCGCAGCTTTTCTTCAATTTCGCCAAGCGATAAATTTTTGTAATCAAATTCGCCCTTAATTGAAAGCTCAAATTCTTCTCTGCCGCTCGAAAGCCCGGCATAAATTTCTTTTGCAAAGGGCAAGATTGCCTCTGCATATTTTTGGCGCTGATAAATAATTTTGGCGCCGTCCTTGGCAAGTGCCGCATCCCAAATATAAAGCATATCGCGCAAATCCGCGCAGGTGCTTATGTCTTTAAGCACGGCGTTTCGCTGCTGAAGGCTCCTATTGTAATTTTTCATCACGGTAAAATAATTTGATTTTATTTGGCACAGTGCGCCGTCTATAAATTTTCTTCGCTCGGCGGGTCCGTCTTTAATCATTGAAAGGTGAACAGGCGAAAATATAACCGCCTTAATTTCTTCGCCGAGTGCGGCAGGCGATTTTTTCTTTATTCCGTTAAGGCTCGCATGCCTTTTGCCGTCTATAAAAAGCGCGGCGTTTTGCTCTCTCCCGTCGCTTTCAAAATCAATGCTCAGCCTTGCAAATTCACTGCCGAATGAAATCAAATCTGCGTCCTTTGCGCCCCTGAATGATTTTGAGCCGGTAAAAAGATATATCGCTTCAAGCAAATTTGTTTTGCCCTGCGCGTTTTCGCCGTAAATAATATTTACATCGCCGAAATCAAGCTTTATATCTTTTAAATTGCGAAAATTTTGTGCCTCTATGCCTTTAATTTTCATTTTCCACTTTATAATCCGTGTTCAAAAACGAAACGATATCGCCGTCTTTTATTTTTTTGCCCCTTGAAAGGCAAACCTCGCCGTTTACCTTAACTCTGCCGTCCTGCACAAATTGCTTTGCAATTGCGCCCGTTTCCGCAGCGCCCGCAAATTTCAATAAACTGTCAAGCTTAATAAAAGGGGTGTTTATTTTTATAATTTCCGTGTGCCTTTCGGCAATTTTAACCTTTAATTTCATATTTTTAAGCCGTTTTAATTATTCTTTTTAGCGTTTTTTGATTTAATCTTTAATCGTTGTCGCTGCCCTTTAATCTCATCGGCAAAACGAGGAAAAGAAAACTTTCGTCATTAACCGGCAAAATCTTAGCGGGGCTTACCGGGCCACTAAGTTCAATTTTAACCTGATCCGTATCGGCTGCATTAAAAGCATCAAGCAAATATTTTGAATTAAAGCCTATTTCAACTCTGTTGCCGCTGATGTTTGCATGTGTGTAATCCACAACTCTGCCAAGTGCGGAAACGGTTGAAACGCGCATTTCATCATTATCAAAAAGGCATCTTATCGGATTTTTTGCGCTGTTTTCGATAACGGGAATTGTTCTTTCTATGCATGAAATCGCGTCGTTTGTGTTTATAAGCACGGTTGTGCCCGAGGTTTTGGGAATTGCGGCGTTGTAATCAAGAAAATCACCTTCAAGCAGGCGGCTGATAATGCTGTAATTATCCACATCAAAAATAATGTGCCTTTTGCCCACGCTTATTTGAACATCCTTGTCCGTTTCACTGCCTATGATTTTAATAAGCTCTCTTATCGTTTTTTTAGGAACTATAAAGCTTATTTCTTCACCGTCGTATTTAATTGTTTCCGTTCTTACGGCAAGGCGGAAGCCGTCAACACCGACAAGGCGCAGCTGATTCATTTTCAGCTCGAATTTTAAGCCCGTGTGCACCATTTTTTGATTTTCATCCTCTGCAACGGCAAATAATGTTTGCATCACCATTTGCTGAAGCACGCCTTGGTTGATAAAAACGGGAATACCGCCGGAAACGCTCGGAAGCTCGGGATATTCGTCTGCGCTGATACCCATAATATTATATTGCGCCGCTCCTGCCGTGATTGAAACGGAGGTGCCGCTTGTTTCAAATGTGATTGATTCGGAAGATGCTTTTCTGATAATGTCGCAAAGCACCTTTGCGTTTATAACAAGCGCACCCGGCTCGGAAACGGTTGCCTGCATAATTGTGTTTATTCCGAATTCAAAATCGTAGCCCGTAAGGCTTAATGTGTCCGATCCGCATTCAACAAGTATGCCCTCTATTGTGGGAATGGTCACTTTTGTGCTGACCGCTCTCATAACATTGTTGCAGGCATTGTTCAGGCTTTTTGTGTTGCAGGTGAATTTCATAAATTTTTCCTCCGCTTCAATAACAATAACAAACTTTTAGTAGTAGTAATATAGGGTGTTTAAATTGTTTAAAACTTTTGTTTTCACCGCGGTTGCCGAAAAAATCGGCAATTTTTCCGTGTTGAAAATTTTGGCAATATTTGTTTGATTTGTTTAAGATTTTTATTTTCAACACAGGTGGTTGAAAATTTTTTGTTGAAAGAATAATAAATTGTTGAATTATTCCGTTTTTATGTTGTTTATAATATCGCTCACCTTGCGCTGCATTTTGGAATCGTTTTGAATTTCTTTTTCCATTTCTTTAATGCTGTAAATAACCGTTGAATAATTCTTTTTAAATTCCTTGCCTATCATTTCATATGTAAGGGTTGTTGCTTCGCGGATTATGTACATACACATTTTTCTGGCGTGCGATATATTTGCCTTTTGCTTGGAAGATTTAATGTCCTCCTCCGAAACGCCCTCTGTTCTGGAAACCTCTTCTATAATTCTGTTTACGGTAACGGAGGTCGGCGGCACTTCATTATCTATAACATCCTTAATAACCTTTTGTGCCAGTGCCGTTGTTGGATTATGACCGGTGATTTTGCACATGGCATAAAGCTTTTTTGTGGTGCCCTCAAGCTGCCTTATATTTGATTTTATTTTTTCGGCTATAAAATCAACCACATCGTTTGAAATTTGAAAATTAAGCAGCTGAGCCTTATTTTTTATGATTGCGCAGCGCGTTTCAAATTCGGGCGGCTGAATATCTGCCAAAAGCCCGCTTTCAAATCTGCCGCAAAGCCTTTCGGTTAAGCTTTGAATTTCTTTGGGCGGCCTGTCCGAAGTAAGCACAATTTGCTTTCCGTTTTCAACAAGAGTGTTGAAAGTGTGGAAAAATTCCTCCTCGGTTGCCTCTTTGCCGGCGATAAACTGAATATCGTCTATCAAAAGCACGTCGGCATTTCTGAATTTGTTATGAAAAGCGTCCGTCGTTTTATGTTGGAGTGCGTTTACAAATTCATTTGCAAAATCCTCGGCACGCACATATAAAATTTTCATCTCGGGAAAATTTTTGCGGATTTGGTAGCATATTGCATTAAGAATATGAGTTTTGCCAAGGCCGGGTTTGCCGTAAATGAAAAGGGGATTGTAATTATTGTAAGAATGATTTTGATTAAATTGCCCGCCCGGATTTTCCGAAACGGCTATTGCGGCTCTGTATGCAAAGCGGTTTGAAGGGCCTTCGATAAAAGTATCAAAGGTAAAGGGATAATTTTCCTCTTTTTCTTCTTTGATATGTTCTTCCTCTTCCGCTTTTATTTGCGCTTCCTGCTCTATGCAAAGCTTGTATTCCAAATTAACTTTAAATCCCAGCACTTCTTCAAATGCCTGCTCCAGCAAAGTGCCGTATTGTGATTTTGTTATTTTTTCCTGCATGGGGCTTGCAAGCAGCAGGGTAATTGTGTTGCCGTTAAAATCAATAAGTTTAAGCGGCTCAATCCAAAGGGAAAAGCCGGTTTTTGATATTTGGGTTTTGCAATAATCCAAAACAGCAAGCCAAATATCGTCATAAGTATTCATTGCCATATTTTGTTACTCCGAAAAAATATTATTTTTAAACATTTTGCCTGCTTTATTGTTGAAATAAATATTTAAATAATTATATCATCATTTTTGTTATAATACAATAGTTTTTAATAAATATATACTTATATATTTATATATATCTATATATATTATAATTATATAATAAAGTAAATGCAAACAAGGTTTAAATTTAGGTTAATATCGCGCTTTTTGCCTTGTTTTATAAATTGTTATAATGTATAATAATTTATAATCAAAATCAAATGAAAAAATCATTGTGAAACGAAGGATTTTAAGTGCGAATTTTTAAAAACAGGGGCGATATTTATATGCCCTCCACAAAATTTAAATCCGATTTGGAGCAAAAAATTCTTTTGGGCATTTTAGCCTTTATTATATTTTTTACGGCTGTTTTTTTGCTTGTTTTCGGAATTAAATATAATTTTTCCGCAAAGGAATTTTTTGCGCCGAATGATATGAAAACGGAGCAGGCGGATGTTGCGGATCAACTGCCCGCCGTTTCCGGAAAAACGAATTTTTTGCTTGTGCTCAGTAATAAAAGCACCGATGAAATGCTGCTTTGCGCAATTTTTCAGGCAGATATGGACACGGTTTCTTATAAAGCCTGCACTCTTGCACCCAACACTCAAACCGAATCCGGCAAGCTTGCCGAAATTTATAAATCCTCGGGTGCCGCGGGAGTTGTAAATTCCGTTAATAAACTTATAGGCATCGATATAGATTATTATATTGACGAAAGCTATGAGGATTATAAAAAAATGTTTGATTCCATGGGCAGCGTCACATACACCGTGCTCAATGATGTTAAGTATAAGGATACGGATAAATACGGCTATAACATAAAAATCAAAGCCGGCGATCAAAAGATTGACGGCGATAACGCCGAAAAGCTGCTCAGATATTATGTTACTCAGGAAAAAAATTTTTCCGCCGCAAACGATTTATTGCTTGCAGCCGCTTCACAACATATGAACGACACTAATTTTGAAAACCGCGAAAGCCTTTTCAGCAAAATGATAGAGCTTTCAAAAACTAATATAACCGTTAAGGATTTCACCGATAATTTAAATAATTTAAAGGTGCTTTCAAGCAGCACCACGGGAGTAAGCGTTTACAGCGCCGCCGCGCAGTATGACGGCGATGAGCTAACTTCATCTTCAATAGGCGATATTTTGGGCTATTTTGCAAAATAAAAGGCACGGAAAGGCATTTTTATGGATAAGAAAAAAATAGAAAAAGCAGTTTATGATATTCTTGAAGCGGTCGGCGAAGATCCAAATCGCCCCGGTCTTTTGGAAACTCCGCGCCGCGTTGCAAATATGTATGAGGAAATGTTCAGCGGCTTAACGGAAGACCCTCATCAGCATCTTAAATTTTTTGACGAAAAATCTAATGATGAAATGGTTATCGTGCGCGATATTCCTTTTGCCTCAATGTGCGAGCATCATTTGCTTCCTTTTATGGGCAAGGCTCACATTGCATATATTCCCGGCGAAAACAAAATTATCGGGCTTTCAAAGCTTGCGCGCATTGTTGATAATTTTGCCAAAAAGCCGCAGGTGCAGGAAAGATTAACCCACGATATTGCGGATTTTCTTTACACGGAAATGAGCGCAAAGGGCGTTGCCGTTATTATGGAGGCAGAGCATATGTGCATGTCCATCCGCGGCGCAAAGGCCTCGGGCAGCAAAACCCAAACCTCCGCTTTGCGCGGAATTATGAAATCGGATGCACGCACCCGCGAAGAGGCTTTGGCTCTGCTTGATAAATAATAAAAAATTTTGCCACGCTGAAAATATAATTAAAACCGATTTTTTTGAATTTTAGGAGTGAATTGAAAGGAATAAAAATGATTTGGAAATGCGGCGATAAAAATATCGAATACGGAAAAAAAACCCTGATTATGGCGATTATAAATGTTACTCCCGATTCGTTTTCCGACGGGGGCGACAGCTTTAATCCCGAAAACGCAATCGAAAATGCCGTTAAGGCACAAAATGCCGGCGCGGATATAATTGATTTCGGTGCACAGTCCACCCGCCCGGGCTACACACCCATTTCCGATGATGAGGAATGGGAAAGGCTTGAACCTGTTTTAAAAGGCATTCGCGGCAAAATAACGGTGCCTGTGTCGATAGACACGTTTTTTCCCTCCGTTGCTCTCAGGGCTGCAAAGCTTGGGGCAAACATAATAAACGATGTTTCCGGCTATGTTTCAAAGGAAATGGCAAAAGCCGTTATTCAAACGGGTTGCGGCTGGATTATAATGCATTCAAAGCAGGGCGATATCAAAGAGGTGCGCGAATTTTTCCGCCGCAGCGAAAAAGAGGCGCTTGATTTAGGCGTTGAAAAATTGCAGCTTTGCTTTGATATGGGTATCGGCTTCGGAAAAACCAGAGATGAGGATCGCAGCCTGATTGCAAATGTTAAAAAATATAAGCCTTCGGGCTATCCTTTGCTGCTCGGCACCAGCAGAAAAAGAGTTATCGGCGAAAGCAGCTTTCAGCCGGAGCCTAAAAAACGCACTTTCGGCAATATTGCGGCGGATACGGCGGCGATATTCGGGGGCGTAAATATCATCCGCCTGCACGATGTTGAAAATGAAAAGCAGGGCATATATATGGCGGATAGCTTAAAAATTGCATTAAAATAGCTATATTTTAACAAAAAATTCAAATTTGGTGATATTAAATGGATAAAATCATAATTAAAGGACTCAAATTTTTTGCCTATCATGGCGTTAATCATGAGGAAAAAGAGCAGGGTCAAAATTTTATTTTTGATATAATTTTGCATGTAAATATAAACAAAGCGTGCCACAGCGATAATGTGGAGGACACGGTTTCTTATGCAAAGGTTGTTAAAACCGTGCGCCGTGTTTTTTGTGCCGAAAAATACGATTTGCTCGAAAAATGCGCTCAGGTGGTTGCGGATGCGATTTTGGAAGAATATCCGGCGGTGTTTACTGCAGAAATAACGCTTAAAAAGCCGCAGGCGCCCGTTAAAGCCGATTTTGATTATATGGCGGTAAATATCGTTCGCAGCAGGGATTAAACAAAAAAACAGGTGTTAAAAACAATCAAAGGAGTTTTAATATGGGAAAAAGCTATCTTTACGCGCTCGGAATAGGCTCCAATATGGGTGAGAGAAAGCAAAATTTGCAAAATGCCGTTTCGGCTTTGGCACGCCTGCCGAAAACCCGCATTATGCAGTGCGCTGCGGTTTATGAATCTGCGCCCGTGGGCTGTGTTGTGGAGCAGGGCGATTATATGAATTCCGCAATTTTGCTTGCAAGCGAATTTACGCCGCATGAAATGCTCGGCATTTGCATGGGCATTGAAAGCGCGCTCGGCAGAAAAAGAACGGTTGATAAAGGTCCGCGTATAATAGATATAGATATGCTTTATGCCGAGGATAAGATTATTAACACAAAAAATTTAACCGTGCCGCACCCGGAAATTCAAAATAGACTTTTTGTGCTTTTGCCGCTTAAAGATATCTTTTTTAAAGGCAATGCCTTCGGCTTTGAATTTGAAAAATTCATCGAAAAAAATAAAGAACAGAAGCTTGTTAAAACAGATTTTAAATTAGAATATTGAAATAATGCATAAAAACAAAAAGGAAGGCGTGTTGCCTTCCTTTTTTGTTACATAAACGAAGAAACCGTGTCCGCAAAATCGGAAACCTTGTTCACTGCTTTTTGCATGGCTTTTTTCGTTTTTTTGCTGTTGCTGCCCATTGTTGCCGTTGCGCCCGCTATCACACTGCCGACCGCCATTGCAACTCCAAGCCCTTTAATCATATTTTCCGTTTTTCTTTTCATTATTATTCTCCTTAATTTTTTTATTGCACGCCGTGCAGTAATATTGTTTGCCGCATTGAGAATAATAATAAGGTTAAAATTTGCTATTCAATAAAATTTTTATTTTTTATCAAATTATAAAATTCTTTAAAAAACAAAATTTAAATCTGCTTTGCCCAAAAGAAAAACCGCCCATTGGGCGGTTTTTTTGATGTTTAAGCGATTAAGCCTTGTTATCGGAACCGAAAACGTCTTTAATCTTATGCTCAACAACCTCTTGAATAAGGTCTCTTGCGGGAGTAAGGTATTGACGGGGGTCAAACTGAGTCGGATTCTCAGAAAGGTGCTTTCTGAGAGCCGCAGTCATTGCAATTCTGATATCGGAATCAACATTGATTTTGCAAACTGCAAGAGAAGAAGCCTTGCGAAGCATATCCTCGGGAATGCCGATTGCATCGGGCATCTGGCCGCCGAATTCGTTGATAATCTTAATGTGATCTTGGTTTACGGAAGAAGCGCCGTGAAGAACGATCGGGAAGCCGGGAAGCTTTTCGCTTACTTCGTTAAGAATATCAAAGCGAAGCTCGGGATTCTGGCCGGGCTTAAATTTGTATGCGCCGTGTGATGTGCCGATTGCAATTGCAAGCGAATCAACACCCGTTGCCTTAACGAATTCATAAGCTTCTTCGGGGCTGGTGTAGAAAGCATCGTCTGCATCAACCTGAACATCATCCTCAACGCCGGCAAGTGTGCCGAGCTCGCCCTCAACAACAACGCCGTGAGCGTGAGCATATTCAACAACCTTTTTTGTAACCGCAATGTTTTCCTCGAAAGGAAGAGAAGAACCGTCAATCATAACGGAGGTGAAGCCGCCGTCAATGCAGTCCTTGCAGGTTTCAAAGTTCGGGCCGTGGTCAAGGTGAAGAGCGATGGGAAGGCCTGTTTCCTCTGCCGCAGCTTTAACCATTGCTACAAGATAGCCGTGAGATGCATATTTGCGAGCACCTGCAGAGCATTGAAGAATAACGGGTGCGTTAAGCTTCTTTGCAGCACGGGTAATGCCCTGAACGATCTCCATATTGTTTACATTGAAAGCACCGATAGCGTAGCCGCCTTCATATGCTTTCTTAAACATTTCTTTTGTTGTTACAAGTGGCATATTTAAAATCTCCTATAATTTATTAAGCTTGCGGTGTTCCGCTCACTTTTCGCCTATATTATATTACAATGTGCATAAAATATCAACACTTAAATTGTAAAATAGCCGTTAATGCCGATTTTACAGTCGCATTTTTTGCATTAAACAAATTTCTTCTTTGTGTGACGGTACCCAAATTTATTAGCATACCGATTTTTTGTTGAAAAGGTCTGATTTTGCGCTATACAGAACACTTGTTAACAAAATTATATTATGGTATAATCTTTTAAGAATGTTTTAAGGAGAATGATTTATGAAAAAGATTATTGCAATTTTGCTTTGCTTGTCAATTTCGGTTGCATTTTGCGGCTGTGCAGCAAGCGGCGCACGCTCAAACGACAGCGACAACTCGGATTATTTATCCGACGATTCGACAGATAATAACGAAATGACAACCGATAACATTGTTAATTGGAATAATGTGAATTATAAGGTCAACCCAGTTCTTTCATCATCGGAGAATATTAAAAATGTCGAAACCGAAGGAAAAGGCGGAATAACATGCGTCACATTCAGTTGGAATTATGTTGATGACGAAAACGGCGAGGGATATAAGGATATTTTGATGATGTATTACAACGCCTCGGCAAACGAGATTGCAAACGGCTCACAATCTGTTCTCGGCTCGGCGTATTGCCAAATGCTTGATGACGGCACAACGCAGTGGACATATTACAACGAAAATCACAAGGTTATTTACAAGATGGTTGACAATGAAATTTATGATGCAAATTCAAGCAAAATCGGCTATCGCGACCAAAGCGGAACGGCGTTTGATAACGACGGCAATCCTCTTGATTTGGAATCATTCGATGATTTTATCAAGACGATGAATGATTTTGAAAATTAATACATTTGCAATTTTGAATTAACGGCAATATGTTTTAATCACATAACTGTAGGGGCTAACTGTGTTCGCCATGTTTTGTTACAATTTGGTTGTTAGTAAATTCGGGCGACCTCAGTTCATTCCTACGGGGCATATAAATAATAAGAGCAAAAAACGCATCTTCATAGGAAGATGCGTTTAATTTTATTCATTTTCTGCGTTTTTGTCGGTCGGTTGTTTTTTTTTGTTGTGGAGAATTGGGCTGAGCGGTTTGTATATAATTATCGACACCAAAACGCTGATTAAGCCCTTAACGATTGTGAAAGGCACATTGAAAACCAAAAGCGCTTCGGGAATTGAGCCGGTGCTCGGCCTGATAACGCGATACATATCAAGAATAGCCTCTTTCGGGAAGCCGATAACGGAATAATAAAGCGGATAAATTATAAAATTATTCAGCGGCAGCGAGGCAATGCCCATTAAAACCGCGCCTGCGATTCCGCCTATGATAACGCCTTTGAAATTCGGCATTTTTTTATAGATCATGCCTGCGCTGAAAACGAAAACCGCACCGAGCAAAAAGTTTGAAAGCTCGCCCACCGCGCCGCTTCCGCTTGCGATAAGGTGAAAAATATTTTTTATAAGCGCAATCAAAACGCCGGCCAAGGGTCCGCACACAAATGCGCCTATAAGCTCCGGCAAATCCGAAAAATCCAGCTTAATAAATGCCGGCATAAAGGGCAGCGGCACTTCGGCATATTGCAGCAAAACCGCAATGGCGCACAACAGCGCCGTGGTGGTTATTCTGATGCTTTGCGGCTTTGAAAAAGCCTTTTTTTGTTTTTTTTGATTTTGTGCATTCATTTCAATCTCTCCTTTTTGGGCAAAAGAGAAGCCCTAAATGCAAATGCATTTAGGGCGCTAATGTTTTTGCGACGCCGCGGCGAAAATCGCGCAGCAATATAAAAAAACATTTCCTCTCATCCGGACTTTAACCGTCGGTATCGGAATTTCACCGATTCGGCCGCTGCACAAAAAGCGGTTCGCAGACTTTACTGCCGGTGGGGAATTGCACCCCGCCCTGAAAATATTTTGTGCCTATATTATATGCCGGCGGCGTTGATTTGTCAACACAAAAATCAAAGGCACATTCCGTTTAAAAACGCGTTTAAGCTTTTAGAATTTTGCCGCTTCTGCCGCTTTAATTTAAAGTGTGTTGTTTTTTTTGACTTTTTTTGAAACATGCATTGCGCGCAGTGCGTTTGCAACGGCGATAAGGCAAACACCCACATCGCCGAAAACGGCAAGCCACATTGCGTTTTCGTTGAAAATGCCGATTGCGCAGCCGATGATGATAAGCACCTTAACCGCAATGCTGAAAATTATGTTTTCGTGCACGATATTCATTGTTTTCTTTGCGATTTTTCTTGCAACGGGAAGCTTTGATAAGCTGTCGCTCATAATAACAACATCCGCCGCTTCAATTGCAACATCGGAGCCGATGCCGCCCATTGCAACGCCCACATCGGATTGGGCAAGCACGGGTGCGTCGTTAATTCCGTCGCCCGTATAGAGCACAATATCATCAGTGCCCTGCTGCAAAGCCTTAACCTTTTCAACCTTTTCCTGCGGCAAAAGCTTTGCGTAATATTCGTTTATTCCTGCTTTTTTTGCCATATCTGCAGCAATGGGTTCTTTGTCGCCCGTGAGCATAACTGTTTTTTTAACTCCCATTTTGCCAAGCTCGGAAATAGCCTCTTTACTGTCTGTTTTAATAACATCGGCAAAAACAATGTTGCCCAAAAATTCTTTATCGGTGCAAAGGTAAATTGCTGTGCCGATTGTGCTCGTTTCTTTAAAGTCAACGCCAACCTGCTTCATCAGCTTTTCGTTGCCCGCATAGTATTTAATTCCGTTTACAACGGCGGAAACGCCCATGCCGGCATAGTTTTTGGCATCCGAAACCTCAAAATGATCCGCATATTGCCCAAATGCAAGGCAAACGGATTTTGCAATCGGGTGCGTGGAATATTTTTCGCATGCCGCTATAAGCCCCAAAAGCTCGCGGTGGTTTTTCTTGTCCTCGCAGTGGCAGTGCACACATTCGCAGTTAACATATTCAAATTTGCCGCTTGTTACCGTGCCCGTTTTATCAAAAACAGCCACATCAAATTTTGAAAGCAGCTCAAGATAGTTGCTGCCCTTAATAAGAATGCCCTGCTTTGAGCTTGCGCCGAGGCCGCTGAAAAAGCTGAGCGGAATTGAAATAACAATTGCGCACGGGCAGGAAACAACAAGTGCGGAAAGGCCTCTGTATGCCCATTCCTTCCACTCACCGCCGAAGAAAATCGGCGGCACAAGGATTATAAGAAGCGCCACAAGGCAAACCGCCGGTGTGTAATATCTTGCAAATCTGGTGATGAATTTTTCGGCGTGGCTCTTTTTGCTGTCTGCATCCTGAATCATATCAAGAATTCTGGCAACGGTGGAATCGCTGTAAGCCTTTGTGGCTTTGATTCTGAGCAAGCCGTCCGCATTAACGGAGCCGGAATAAACCTCATCGCCTGCGGAAACGGAAGCCGGTATGCTCTCGCCCGTAAGAGCCGCGGTGTCAACCTCTGCGCTGCCGCTTTCAACAATGCCGTCAAGCTCGATTTTTTCGCCGGGATTAACCGTGAAAATATCGCCGGGTTCAACTTCCTCGGGGTCAACATCAACCAATTTGCCGCCTTTTTCAATATGCACCTTTTGCGGCGCGGATTGAATCATATCCGTAATGGATTTGCGGCTTTTGCCAACCGCCAAATCCTGCAAAAATTCGCCTATTGTGTAAAGCAGCACAACCGCGCAGCCCTCGGCATATTCGCCGATTGCAAAAGCGCCGATTGAAGCGATTGCCATAAGAAAATTTTCGTTAAAGAAATTCTTGTGCATAATTCCCTCAACAGCTTCTCTTATTATTTCAAAGCCAACAACAAGATAAGAAACCGCAAAGCATGCCATTGCGGCATATTTCAGCGAAGCGGGCTGTGTAAATGCCTCGTTGATAATGTAACCTGCAATAAAAAACGCGCCGGAAATGATTATCTTTGTCCAAAATTCCTTTTTGTTTACCTCGCCGCCGTGCTCATGGCCGCAGCCGCAGCCGTCGTCGCAGCAATGGTCGTGTCCGCAGCCGTCGTCGCAGCAATGGTCGTGTCCGCAGCCGTCGTCGTGGCAATGGTCGTGATCGTGATGATCATGCCCGCAGCTGCATTCTTCGTGATTATGCTTGTGCATCTCGCTCATTGATAAAGCCTCCTATTCTTCTATGTGCTCAATTCCGCAATCAATAATGTTTTTAACATGATCGTCGGAAAGGGAATAAACAACCTGCTTGCCCTCTCTTGTGTATTTCACAAGATGATTTTGCTTCAGTATTCGCAGCTGGTGCGAAACGGCCGTTTGCGAAACCCCCGTGGCCGCCGTTATTTCGGTAACGTTTAAATCGCCCTCAAACAGCGAACAGAGTATTTTGAGCCTTGTTGAATCCGAAAAAATTTTGAATAAATCCGCAAGGTCGTAAACCATTTCTTCATCAAGCATATTGTTCACCTCGGTTTTAGTATTATGTATGAACACCTGTTCATATGTTCATTATATTCATAACACCCGTGATTGTCAACACTTTTTTGAATTTTTTGTGAAATTCAGAATTGAAATCTGAAAATGCGTCGGAATTCCGCCTTTTTAATTGCTTTTTGGCAGAAAAAAAGCAGCAGTTTCGGGAATTGCCCCTTCTCTGCTGCTTTTGTGCGCTTGATGATTAAAAATCTGCAAGCGTTAAATTAAATGTTTAAAAAATTAAGCCTCGTGCTTTTTCTTTGCGGAAATAGCAAGAACGATGGCTGCGCCCGCTGCCGTAAGAGATGCTGCCGCAATGCCCGTGCTGCCTGTTGCCGGCGATTTTTTGCCTGTGTCTTTCTTTGCCTGTGTTGCTTGTTTGGTTGCGGTTTCCGCTTTGGTTGTGGTTTCTTGCGGTTGCTGCGGTTCCGGATCTGCATCTGCAATCGGAAGATAATATGCAAGTGCAAAAACAGCATCTGCCGTTGCATAATAAGGATCGTAATCTGCCTTGAAGCCGCCTGTTGTGCCGTCGTAGAATTTATCTATAAGCAATTTGTAAACATCATCGGCCTTTGTTTTGTTGCCGTATGCCGAATAAGCCGCAAGTGCAAGCGCCGTTGAATCTGCGCTCGGTGTGTAGTTAACATAGCCGTCTGCGCTGTATGTGTTTTCAAGCAAAGCAAAAGCATCGTTTGTGTATTGCGAATAATCTCCGCTGCCGTATTTAAGGGTAATAAGGAACATTGCAAGATCGTCTGCCGATGTGCCGTAACCGCCCCAAAAATCAGTGCCGGTGCCGATTGTGTAAAAGCCGATCATCTTGCCGCAAAAAGCATCTGCCGCATCGGTAAGTCCGTGTGCGCTTGCTGCCTCTGCCGCAAAAAGATAGTTGTATGGGCTGGCGCCGTAGTTTGCGGGATCCGCATTTTTAAGCATTTCAACATAGTTTACGCCGTCAATATTTTCGGGATTCATGCCAAGCTTGTCTGCAATTGTGATGATTTCGCCGAGCGTGCCGACATCGGTAAGCGTGCCTGCATGTGCGGCATCTTTTGCGGAAGCGAAAAACGCCTCTTTGTAAGCGCTCACATCAGCGCCGCTTTTGGTAAGAATGTAAAAATTCTTTGCGTTTGCAATTGTGTAGCCGCCTTGGCTGTATTTGCCGTCAAAAGCATATGCCACGGAGGTGTTTACAACCTTGTTTACATCTGATTTAGTTGCGCCGAATGCCGTTACGGATGCACACATAACGATCATTACAGATAAAAACGCTGCCAAAAATTTTTTCATAATCATAACCTCACCGTTATTAAAATTTATGCCTCCGGCGGATATCCTGACTCGCAACACGCCGCTTTGCGGCAAGCCTACTTTTCACCTTCCCGCCTTTGGGCAGTGGTGCTGAATTTCGTTTTGCTTACAGTAGAGTGAGCTGCTGCGGCTTTTCACCGCATTCCCCGCAAGGAAATTTGGCTTTTCCTTTCGGCATGATAAGATTATACTCTGCCAAAAAAATATTGTCAAATCAAATAAAGCGTGTTATTATAATTTTTATGAAAAAAGAATTGAAAACAAATAAAATAATAATCGCCGTGCTGTGTGCGGTGCTTTTGATTTGCGGCGGCGTTTTCGGATTTCAGGCGGCAAAAAGCGGCTCTTTTTCCAAAAAAGCGGAAAAGGCAAGCGTTTCCGTTTCAGAATCCGAAAGCGGGCAAACCGGCGGCGCAATTTCTGCCGGCGGCTCTTTTGATTCCGACGAAAGCGAAGCAAAAAGCCAAAGCTCACAAAGCGGCAAAAATCAGAGCACAAAATCAAAAACAACCTCAACAACGGCTCGCGCGGAAACGAAAGCAACCGAAAAATCCGCCGACTCGGCCGATTCTGCCGAGAAAAAAGATAATAAAGAGCATGCCGAAGCGCCGCAAAAAAGGGAAATCACCGTTTCTTTTTCAATCACCTGCAAAAACGCCGTTGATTACGGCAGAAGCGATATTCCGCAAAGCGGATATTTTATTCGCCCTGAGGATTATTCGGGCAAAGAGGGTATAACCGTTTTCGATGTGCTGGAGGCAGAGTGCAAAAGCCGCGGGATAGAGCTGACTTATAAGGATAAATATTATATTCAGGGTATCGGCGGGCTTAAAGAAAAGGAATGCGGCGGCGGCTCCGGCTGGATGTATCGTGTAAACGGTGTTGCTCCTCACAAAGCGGCGGTTGGTTATTATCTTAAAGACGGCGATGTTGTTGAATGGTATTATGTAACCAATATAAACGATAATTAAACGCAAAGCCGAAAATTGCCGCAAAATCGCAAAAAAGCGGCACATATGCTTAAGTTTTAATCAAGCAAACGGCACAAAAATAATCAGTTAATAAAAAACTGCCTGCACTCGGCTGAGTGTAGGCAGTTTTTTTCTGCACTTCGGCAAAAGCATTGCCGCCGTGCGCTGTTTAATTTTCGTTTCCGAAAAATGCTTTTGCTATGCGCACGCTTTCCATAGCGTCTTTTGCATACCAATCTGCATTTATCATTTTAGCATATGATTTTGTGAGCACCGCACCGCCCACAAAGATTTTTGCATCTGTGTGCTTGTGCAGCAGCTGAATTGTTTTTTCCATTGCCGGCACGGTGGTGGTCATCAGCGCAGAAAGCCCCACAAGCTTAACATTGTTTTCGATAACGCAGTTAAGAACATCCTCCTCCGGTACATCCTTGCCAAGGTCTATAACATCAAAGCCGTAATTTGAAAGCAGCACTTTAACAATGTTTTTGCCTATATCGTGTATATCGCCGTGAACGGTGGCAATCACGATTTTGTTGCCGCTTTTTTCACTTGCTCCGCTTAAAATCAGCTTTTCTTTTATAATATCAAAGGCGGCTTTTGCGCTGTCTGCACTCATAAGCAGCTGCGGCAAAAAGATTTTGTTTGCCTCAAAGCCGGCGCCAACCTCGTCAAGAGCCGGAATTATGTGCTCGTTAATAACGGTTAATGAATCGTTGCTTTCAAGCAGCTTTGCGGCGCAGGCGGCAGCCTCCTCTTTCATTCCTTTAACTATTGCCGTGTGCAGCGTTAAAAGAGATTCTGCCTTAGGCGCTTCCGAAACCGTAACGCTTTCAATATATTCGCTGCAATTATCATCAAGCCCCGCAAGCGCATTGAATGAATAATATGCATTCATCATTGATTGTGATTTTGGGTTTATAATTCCGGCGGAAAGTCCGCTTTGCAAGGCAAGGGTAAAGAAAGCAGTGTTAATTGCGTCTCTTTTCGGCAAGCCGAAGGAAATGTTTGAAACACCCAAAACGGTGTTAACGCCAAGCTCCTCACGAATGTATTTAACGGCTTTAAGCGTTTCCGCGCCGTTCATTTTATCCGTGCTTATGGTCATCGTTAATGCATCAACTATTAAATCTTTTTTATCTATGCCGTATTCCGCCGCCGTTTTTATGATTTTTTCGGCAATGTCAATTCTGCCCTGTGCCGTTTCAGGAATTCCGTTTTCATCAAGGCAAAGGCAAACCACCACGCTGCCGTATTTTTTGGCAAGCGGAAAAACCTCTTTCATATTTTTTTCTTTGCCGTTTACGGAATTGAGCATCGGCTTGCCGTTGTAAATCCTGAGCGCACGCTCAAGTGCGGCAATGTTTGTTGTGTCTATCTGCAATGGGGTGGAAAGCACGCTTTGCAGGCTTGAAACCGCCTGCTCCATCATTGCTTTTTCATCTATTTCGGGCAGGCCCACATTAACATCAAGCACCTGTGCGCCCGCATCTCTTTGTGTTATGCCCTCTTTGATAATATAGTCTATATCGTTTCGGCGTAGCGCTTCTTTAAATAATTTTTTGCCCGTGGGGTTGATTCGCTCGCCTATAACAATGGGCTTTACTCCCAAATCCACCGTTTCGCTGTAGGAAGAAACTCTTGAAAAACTCTTTTTTTCAGGCACGCTTGCCGGAATTTCCCTGCAGCGCTCAATCATTTGCCTGATATGCTCCGGAGTTGTGCCGCAGCAGCCGCCGAGGAATGAAACCCCTATGTGCGCCGCTTTTTCCATATCGTCTGCAAATTCCTTGGGCGTAACATTAAACACGGTTTGCCCGTTTACGCTTTCGGGCAGCCCCGCATTCGGCTGCAAAATTATCGGCAGTTCGGTGTGGCGGCGTATTTCTTCAACAAACGGCAGCATTTGCTTTGGGCCGAGTCCGCAGTTAAAGCCTATTGCGTCAATGCCAAGCCCCTCCAGCATCGTAACGGCGGTTTTGATGTCTGCACCCGTAAGCAGGCGGCCTTTTTCATCAAAAATCATTGTAACATAAATCGGCAAATCGCAGTTTTCCTTTGCTGCAAGCACCGCCGCTTTGATTTCATAAGTGTCGCTCATTGTTTCAATAAGCACTGCATCGGCGCCGTCCTTGCCGGCTCTGATCATTTGCGCAAAAATTTCAATTGCATCGTCAAAATCAAGGTCGCCCATCGGCTTTAAGAGCTTGCCCGTAGGCCCAATGTCAAGCAGCACCTTTTTGCCAACGCTTTTTGCAAGCTTCACTCCGGTTTTTATAAGTTCTGCATAATTATCAAATTTAAGGCTGTTTGCGCCGAAGGTGTTTGTTGTGATGTATTCGCTGCCCGCTTCTGCATATCCGCGGTGCACGGCAAGCACGGTTTCCGGGCTGCTTATGTTAAGCAGCTCGGGCAGCTCGCCTGCCTTTAAGCCTGCGCTTTGCAGCATTGTTCCCATGCTGCCGTCAAAAAATTTAATGTTCATAATGCCCTCTTTAGCTTGGTGGCTGTGTTATTCTATGCCTGCAAATGCCGTAACGGATTTTGTGGGTATCATTTGAAAGCTGTCTGTAAGCGTTATTCCGCATCGCTTTGTTATATCAACAAGCTCAAATATTTTTTTCTGCTCCGATATATCCAAATCAAAATATCCCGGCGAATATCTTTGCCTTGTTTTAACATTGTTTTCGCGCTCTATTTCGGCCTGTAAGCCGTCGCAAACCTCTTCAATATATGCCGCAAGCACCGCCTGCGTGGTAACAAGCTTTGCGCCCTCGCTTGAATGAAGCCTCAAAAGCATATCGCCCGGTGTTCCCAGCGTTGCCGCCATAATTGCCACGCGCTTGCAGCCCGCAAGGTTTTGCGCCAGGCGGCGGCTTTTAAATTCCTTTTCGCAAACGGTCAGTGCGTCTTCGGAAACGGAGCAGTCGAAAATTCTGTAAATGCTTTTCGGCGTGCAGCTTTGCTGCGCCTCGGCAATGATTTCGTCTATCAGCGAATTTAAAGCTTCGTCTTGCACGGTGCTTCGTGTCAGCAGGTAGCGCAAAATCTCTTTTTTATCCATAAATTATCTCCGAAAGCCCCGCGGCAATGGCTCCTGCCACATCGGGCTTGTTCATTGTGTAAATATGAATGTTGTTTTGGCCGTTTGCCATCAAATCAATTATCTGCTCCGTGGCATAAACAATGCCTGCCTGCTTCATTGCTGCGGGATTGTCGCCGAAGCGCTCCACGATTTTTTGGAATTTTTTCGGAAATGCGCAGCCGGAAAGCTCAACGCTGCGTTTAATTTGGTTTGCATTTGTTATCGGCATAATGCCTGCAATGATGGGCACATTTATGCCTTTTATAAGGCAGTTTTCCTTAAAGCGCAGAAAAACATCATTGTCAAAAAACATTTGCGTTGTTAAAAAATCAACGCCGCAGTCAACCTTTTCTTTAAGGTGGTTTATATCTTCAACTCTGTTTGCGCTTTCGGGGTGAATTTCAGGATAGCACGCGGCGCCCACGCAAAAATCACCGTTGCTTTTGATTTCGCTCACAAGCTCGCTTGCGTGGTGAAAATGTTGGTCGCTCGGAAATTCAAAGCCGTCCGGAATGTCTCCTCTCAGCGCAAGAATATTTTCAATTCCTGTCGCCTTCCATTCATTTAAAACATCATCAATCTTATCTTTTGTGGAGGTTAGGCAGGTAAGGTGCGAAAGCGGAGTGATTCCGTTTTCTTTAATTGCCTGTGCAATCTCGGTTGTGAAGCCCGTGCGTGTGCCTGCCGCACCGTAGGTAACGCTCATAAAGGCGGGCTTGCTTTTTGCCATTTCGGCAATAACTGCCTTTGTGTTTTCTATTTTGCTCCATTCCTTGGGCGGAAAAACCTCAAATGAAACCGTAACACGGTTGTTTTTTAAAATATCCGCAATTTTCATATTTTCACCTCATATGGTTTGTTTACTTATACAGTTTATCAAAATATGTTTGTGTTTTCAATAAAAGTGTTATAAAAAAACAGCCGGGATATGCATTTTTTGCCGCAAAAGGCGGCGTTGCATATCTCGGCTTCGTTGTTGCGTTCTGCTTTTCGGCGCATTGTCAGTTTTGGCGCCTGATTTCGCCTTTTGAAATCATCGGGTATTTTATAAGCTCGGCGGAGTTTAAATCCTCGCGGTTCATATCAACTGCCGTGATTTGGCTGTTTTCATAGGTAGTGTAATAATAAATTCCCGCGTCCGCGCTGCAGCAGGATGTGTAAATCGTGATTTCATATTTTCCCTTTTCAACCTCACAGCAGCCCCTTTGCTGCTCCACGCTGCCGAGAATGTGGAAAAATTGATTAACGCTTTCCCGCTCGCCGCATTCGGAAACGGAATGTGCCCTTGTGAATGCCGCGCGAACAAAGCGCGACTGCGAAGATAAATCACCCGGAAGCCCAAGCGCACCCATTCCGCGGCTGTATGCCGCAAGCGGCACATCGGGCGCAAAGGTGTTTTCGGGTTGACTCGGTGAAAGGGAAATGTAGTTGCTTAAATTCTGCATTTGCATTTCAAACGGCGGATTGTTTGTGAGCACCCCGGCAGGATTGTCGTAAATATGAAGCCCCGTTGCCGTCGATTCCGCCACTATCGCCTCGCTTTTGTCTGCAATTATCCAGTGCAGGCTTGCGGCAGGCATGGCGTCGCTGAACGGCGTGCCCACAAGATTTATGCGCTCAAGCTTTTTGCGTGCCTCGCAAACGGTGGTGCAGCCGCTTAAAATCCATGGTATAAACTCAAATTGCGCCACGTTTTCGGCATCTGCTTTCGGATTTGCATATTTTGCGTTGCCAACGAAATTAAGCCCTGCCATGCAAAGCCCCTTTTCATTCATTGCATCGTAATAAAGCGGATAATTATTTGCCACATGAGCCATTCCTATTATGGCATAATGGCTTTGGCATATGCCCGTGTGGCGAAATTCAAACGGAAAATTGCGCGGCGCAACGGTTATTTCTTCACCGTATGAAAATTCGTAATCCAGCGTTCTGCCGAAATAAAAGCCTTTTGTTTTATATGTTGCTGCAGTGCACATAAGCCTGATCTCCTTTGTGTTGTTTGGCGCAGATGCGGTTCAAAGCCGCTGTTGCACAAGCCGTGTGAAGTGTTTTTGCCTGCTTTGCCGGATTGGTATGCCGCTTTTCCGGCTCACTTTTCATGTTAGTTTCTGCTTTTGCTCTTTTTAGCTTTGACATACGAAAGTATGCCCAAAGCGGCTGTAAATAATCTGCATTCGGGTGTTTTCTTTGCGCATTGGGTGATAAAAAACAGCGTTTCCGAAACAGAAACGCTGTTGAAAAGATAAACTGATTATCTCTTTGAGAACTGTCGGAGCGTGAAGAAAACAGTCCTGTGGACTGTTTTTAGCTTCGACCGCAACAGCTATGCTGTGAGGACCCGCAGTGTGGATGATAAAAAACAGCGTTTCCGAAACAGAAACGCTGTTGAAAAGATAAGCTGATTATCTCTTGGAGAACTGCGGTGCACGGCGAGCTGCCTTGAGACCGTATTTCTTTCTTTCCTTCATTCTCGGGTCACGAGTGAGGAGGCCTGCCTTCTTGAGGATCGGGCGAAGAGATGCATCATATTGAAGAAGTGCTCTTGCGATACCGTGGCGGATTGCGCCTGCCTGGCCGGATACGCCGCCGCCGTTTACACGGCAAACGATATCAAACTTCTCTTTTGTGTTTGTAAGAACAAGAGGCTGATTTACGATGAGCTTAAGAGTGTCAAGGCCGAAATAATCGTCTATATCTCTGTCGTTGATCGTAACTTTACCGGTGCCGGCATAAACACGAACTCTTGCTACGGATTCTTTTCTTCTGCCTGTGCCGTAGAAATATGGATTTGATTCGTACATAATCTCTTAACCTCCCTTAGAATTCCCAAGCGGTGGGCTGCTGAGCCTCGTGCTTATGGTCTGCGTTCTTATAAATGCGGCATCTTGTGAGCTGCTTTCTGCCCTGGGTTGTGCTCGGAAGCATGCCTTTAACAGCAAGCTCCATTGCAAAATCGCTCTTTTCCTTCATGAGAGTGCCGTATTTAACCTCTTTAAGGTTGCCGATGTAACCTGTGTGGTGCTGATAAAGCTTCTTTGTGAGCTTATTGCCTGTAAGAACAGCTTCGTCTGTGTTGATGATTATAACAAAATCGCCGCAGTCAACGCTGGGTGTAAAGAATGCTTTGTGCTTGCCTCTGAGAAGAGATGCCGCTTCTGCCGCAACTCTGCCGAGCGGCTTGCCAGCTGCATCAATAACATACCATTTGCGCTCGATTTCGTCAGCCTTTGGCATAAATGTTGACATTATACTTTCCTCCAAATCAAATTATTGTTTTTCAACTTGCTGCATAATAATAGCACAGGCGGCAAAATAAGTCAACAGTTAATTTAAAAAAATCGGCGCTTGCTCGCGTATGCTTGCTTTTTCTCACTTTTTCATATCAATTGCTCACTTTTAATTTATGACTTTTTGCTGCAACGGCTCTGCGGTTGCGGCAATAATTGCCCCAAATGCTTGCCTGTGCGGCGCAGAAAGTGCGGCGGGCAAAGTAAAAGGCACGCCGGTTGTTCGCAGCTGAATGCGCCCGGTGTGCCCTTTGAATTTTATTTAAGCCGCTATGCCTGCCATATAGGCATATGCGGGAGAGGAATCGGTTGTGGTGTTGTCAACATACCAGGTGCGGCCGATTTGAACAACGTTCACATCAAATGCCGCAACAACGGTGCCGTCATCAAGAGTACATTCGATCGAAACGGTTTTTGCAGCCGAAATATCGCCTGCCGAAACGCCGTAGGTTTCAAGCTTTGCGGTATCCATGGTTGTTTTGTAAGCGTCCAAATCCTCAACATCCTTTTCGGATTTTGCCGAGGTGGTAATTTTGTAATCCTTGCCGAACTCGGTTTGATAAAGGCCGGTTGTTTCCTCCTGAATAACGGTTTTGCCGTCTGCGCCGAAAGTTTTTTCCGTGCCGGTAACGGCGTTGCCGAAGGTGGTTACATTCGATTCAAAAGCGGTGAACATAACTTCATCGCTCATATAATCGTCGCCGAAAATCGCCTTGCGTGTTTCAACAAGCTTTGCAAAGTAATTTTTGTAAATGCTGTCATAATCGTTCCAGCCGTATGTTTTTACAAGCTCAACATAGTAGGGATACATTTCATCCGCAAGCTTACCGGAAAGTGTGCCGTCGTCGTTTGAAGTGGCGTCGGATTTATACTTGTCGGTATCGTAGCCGTTCTTTTTAAGCTCTTTAAACTCTTTGCTGTCCATATCCTGCGAATAGCCGGGATAGATGATGGGATACATATAGTTTTTGCGAATGAAATCGCCGTATTTATCGCTTTTTGAAGAAAGCGTGTAGGTGTAGGCATTATAGCCGTCGCCCTTTTGAGCAATTGTGTCCGCATAACTTACGGCAAGCTTTTTCTCGTCAAACGCAATGTATTTTTGCTTAACGGCAAAAATCGTTGTGCAGGCAAGAAGTGCTGCCACAAGCAGAAATGCCACAAGCGCATAAAGCTTGTAATTAAAGGTTTTTTCTTTTTTAGCCATATCTACAACCTCCCTTATTCTGCCTGTGCCTGAGCTTCGTCGGCATCCTGTGCCTCTGCGGCTGCCGCGGCAGCTCTGCGCTCTTTAAGGGCTTCGGTTATCATTTCTTTCTTTTTGCCCACATTATCGTAGAAGAAAATCGGCACTGCCTGAAGCAATACGAAGATTGCGGGAATGATTGTGTAAATCATAAGCAGGCGGTTAAGGGTGGTGTCGCCCTGCTGAGCCGCGGAAAGGTATGCAACATTCGGATCCTGCGAAATTTGGTATTTAGACCAATTATAAAGCAGCCACGGGCCGAGTCCCTTTGTGAATGCGGAAGCAACCTTTGAGAAAAGGCCGTAGCCTGCGTATGCAATGCCGTCCTGCCTTTTGCCGGTTTTGTATTCGATTTCGTCAACACAGTCCGCAATCATGATGTTGGGGGTTGTGTTTGTGTTGCCGTGCTGGATTCCGCAGAAGAAGTTGATGATGAGGAACGGAATCACAAGCGCGCTGTTAAAGCCTACGGAGCGCGAAACTATGTAAAGAATAGCAAGGGAGGACGCGCCGTAAATGCAGAATAAAATAAAGGTTTTCTTTGTGGAAAATTTCTTAAGCACAAAGTTAACAAGCAGCGTGCCCACAGCCGTGCCTATGCCCATGGGAAGCAAAAGCGCAAGCTTTAAATCCTTTGAGCCGAGCAGATAAATGGCAATGTAAAGCGAAACGGTGCCGTAAACGCCTCTGCCGAAGCCGCAAAGCTTTGTGAGCGAAACCATAAGCAGGTTTTTGTTGCCGAAAACAACCTTGATTGAATCCTTAATGCTAACCTTTTCCTGAGTAAAGGGAACGCGCTCTTTGTTGTTTACAAAGAAAATCATAACGAAAAGAATAAGGCCGAGTGCGCAAACTGCGGTTGAAATGATAAGGTCAACACCCTGACCCTCTGCATTCTTGTATTGCTGTTTGCCCATAATGGCTTTCATTATGATGCCTACTACCATAACAACTACCATGCCGCCCGATTGACCCACGGAGCGCAGGAAAGATGCAATGGAAATTGCCGTTGAACGCTCGCTCGGATTTGGCGAGCAAAGAGAACCGAAGCAGTTTGAGGGGCTTTCAACCGCGCAGGAAACGGCGGTGTAAAGGCTGTAAACCACAAACATCCAAATAATTGCAAGAGTTTGATTATTTGTGTTCGGCGCCACGAAAACAAGAATGGCAACTATTGCAAGCGGCACAACGCCGAAGCCCACCCAGGGCTTAACCTTGCCGAATTTTGTTCTTGTTCTGTCTACCAAATAGCCGATAACAAGCTCGCAGACGGCACCCACGAAGCCTGCAACAAGGAAAACGGTTGAAATCGCGTTGCTCATAACGGTGCTGTCAAAGCCTTTTCCTTTAAAAGCGAAGTCCGCAAAGAAGGTGGCGGTGTAATCCGGCATCCAGCCCGTAAGCAAAGCCACGCCGAATAAGCCGATACCGAAGGTGATTATCTCCGAGAACTTCATGTACTTTTTTTGCTGTCCTTTTTCTTCAGACATAAAAAGTCTCCTTCCCATTGTTGCGTAAACGCACTGCGCAACGTAATTAAAAGCGATAATAAATTATCGCTCAAAAAAATATTTCACTCAATTTTAACAAAGATTTAACAAAAGTGCAACTTGTTTTTGTGTTTTTAAACTTAAATTTGATAATTATTTTACGCGATTTAAGGCCGATTTTAATATTGCTTGGTATTTGTGCTCTGATTTGGAAAAATGTGAACGCCCGCCTCCATAAATTTCTTGCCACTGGCATTAAAGTGTGCTACAATAAAAAGCCGAAACGATGATATATATAATGTATATAGTATAATATATGGGGAGATTGTTTTATGGATGTTTTTGAAGCGATAACGGCGCTTGCGGATTATGCCGTTCGCACCGGCCTTATTGAAGAGAACGACAGAGTTTATTCCGTAAACAGCCTGCTTGAGGCTTTGCAGCTTGATTCATATGAGCCCTGCGAGGTTGCCGGCGAGCCGGAGCTTGTTGAAATTTTAAACGCAATTCTTGATTATGCCTGCAAAAACGGGCTTTGCGAGGATTCCGTTGTTTACCGCGATTTGTTTGACACCAAAATTATGGGTTTGCTCACTCCGCGCCCGTCTTGGGTTATAGATAAATTTGAATCGATTTATGCCGAAAGCCCCAAGGCCGCCACGGATTTTTATTATGATTTCAGCAAAAAAACAAATTATATCCGTGCCGACAGGCTTGCCAAGGATGTTAAATGGATAACGCCAACTCCATACGGCGATATTGACATGACCATAAATCTTTCAAAGCCGGAAAAAGACCCCCGCGCAATTGCCGCAGCTCTTAAAATGAAGCAAAGCGCTTATCCGAAATGCCAGCTTTGCCGTGAAAATGAGGGCTATGCCGGCAGAGTTAATCACCCGGCAAGGCAAAATCACCGCATCATCCCGCTCACTATGGGCGGCGAGCCGTGGTTTTTGCAATATTCTCCCTATGGTTATTATAACGAGCATTGCATTGCTTTCAACGGCAATCACACTCCCATGGCGATAAATAAGGCTGCGTTTGAAAAGCTTTTTGATTTTGTTAAAAGATTTCCGCATTATTTCATCGGCTCAAATGCGGATTTGCCGATAGTCGGCGGCTCAATTTTAACTCACGAGCATTTTCAGGGCGGCTGCTACACATTTGCAATGACAAAAGCGGAAATTGAATTTCCGTTTGAATTTAAAGGCTATGGCGATATTGAGGCGGGCATTGTGCGCTGGCCGATGTCTGTTTTGCGCCTGCGCGGCGAGGACACCGCGCGCATTTGCGAGCTTGCCGATAAGGTGCTTGCCGCATGGAAAAGCTACACGGATGAGGAAGCATTTATTTATGCCGAAACAGAGGGTGTTCCGCACAATGCAATCACGCCGATTGCCAGATTTGCAAACGGAAAATATGAAATTGATCTTGTGCTCAGAAATAATATCACAACTCCGGAATTTCCGGATGGATATTATCATCCGCACCCGGAATATCACCACATCAAGCGCGAAAATATCGGCTTGATAGAGGTTATGGGGCTTGCCGTTTTGCCGGCGCGCCTTAAAACAGAGCTTGAGCTTCTGGAAAAGGCTTTGCTTTCCGGCAGCGATATTGCGGCAGACGAAAGAATTGCAAAGCACAAGGAATGGGCGCTTGATATTGCCGCCCGCCATGAGCTTAATGCAGATAATTGCACAGATATCCTCAGGCAGGAGGTTGGCAAGGTGTTTGCCGCCATTCTTGAGCAGTGCGGCGTGTTTGAGCGAAACGAAAAGGGCAGGGCGCAGTTTGTGCGCTTCCTTGAAAGCATCAAAACAAACTGATAATCGCATAAAAAAACGGCGGCAGCTTACGAAAAAACGAAAAGCTTGCTTTGCCGTTTCGCCGAAGCGGCAATTTTGCATAAATTAAATATAAAATCAAAGGCAACCGAAGGTGTGGGCTATTCTTTATGAATTGCACATCGGCGGTTGCTTTTTTTCGCCGTGGCAATATTTTCTTCTTTGCATAAAATGAATTGAATAATGAAAGGAGAAAAGCTATGTTTAATTATGTTAAAAAATTGCAATATCCCATAAATATAAAGCACTGCGATCCTCAGGCCGCAAGCCTTATAATTTCGCAATACGGCGGTCTGTACTGCTTTTAGATATAATTTTCAAGTGCGCGGATGTGAAGCAGGAATTTTAAGCCCCTCCTTACGCATAGAAATAAAGCTCAAGGGATTGCGCAGGCTTGTGATATATGATTTTTGCGAGCACTGAGCGCAGGGCTTCGTTTTTTGCCTGCTCAGTTGTGTCGGGCGAGTTTATAACGGCAATAACGCCGCGCACTTTGGCCGCGAATGCTTCCTTGTCTACTTCAGGCAGGGCGGTGTTTGCGGCCTGCTTTTTTTCGAGCTTTGCGATTTCTTCGGTAATCCGTTGTTTATTATCTTTGTATTCTTCAAGTGTATCAACGCCGTTGATGTAAGCTTCCTTGGTGCGGGCGAGTTTCTTGCGCAGCGCGGCCAAAGGTTTGGAATAATCCTCGGGCGTGTGTTTTTCTTCATCGGGTAAGATGTTGAAATCGAGGTGATCCACGGCATATTGCAATGCTTCGATAACGGTTTTGTTCGCTTTTGCAATTGATATTGAGTGCGACACCTTGCAGCTGCCTCGTGCGTAGTTGTGGCATTGCAGTGCCTTGGAAGCTCTTTGAAGTGTTAAGGTTGCACCGCAGCTGTCGCAGCGCACTAAACCACGCAGCATATATTCTGTTGGCGCCTCGTTGCGTTGGTATTTTGGGTAACGCTTCTTTTGGTCCGCAATTTTATTTTGTGCCGCGTTGAAAGTTTGCTCGCTTATAATCGGCTCGAAGTTGCCGTTCACAAGCATAATGTTCTCGTTGTTGTAATCCCTCTTGGAAGCGGCGCAGCCGTCCGTGCTCCAACGCACCTTGCCGCAGTAAACAGGGTTGTGCAGCACATAATCAACGAATCTGTTATCGGGGTCATTGCCTCTGATAGTCTTAACCCCGAGCTGCTGAAGCTTAATTGCAATCTGCCGTGCACCCTTGCCGTTTAAATAATCGTCAAAAATCATTCGCACAAGCGGGGCTTCCTCCGGGTGCGGTATCAAAGTGCCGTCCTTTGGCAAGTAACCGAATACCCTGCCGCTCATTGCCTCGCCGCGCGAGGCTTTTTCTTTCATTCCTCTTTTCACTTCGCCGCTCAGGCGAACGAGGTAATATTCGTCCATCCATTCAATAATTCTTTCGATAAGAGAGCCGAAAGCGCCGTCAATAAGCGGCTCGCTTATGCTGATAACTTCAACACCGTTTTTGCGCAGCAGCGATTTATATACGATACTTTCCTCTTGATTTCGCGCGAATCGGCTGAATTTCCATACCAGGATTTTATCGAACGGCGGGTTTTTCTGTTTTGCAATGCCTATCATCTCAATGAACTTAGGGCGCTTTGCCGCCGTCTTGGCGCTTATGCCGTCATCGTAAAACACAAATTCATCCGGCACATAATAGCCGTTGCGCTTTGCATAGTCGCGAATCAGCTTTAGCTGTGAATCGGGGCTGTATTCATCCTGCTTGTCATCCGAAACTCGAATGTATGCCGCAGCTGTTCCCGGTATGCTGTTTGTTCCGGGCATAATATTCCTCCTTAAAAATACAGGCGGCAGCCAAATGACTGCCGCCTCATTGTTTATTCTTGGCTTTTATTCAACTCTTGAAATTGTAGAAAAGATATATAGCTGATAACTTGTTCAGCTTGTTTATCATTTAATTGTTCTAAAGACTTTACCAATTGAATTGCATTTTTGCTTGATAGATTAGATAACATTAAAGAATATATGTTGAGCTTTTTGCCATTGCCGCAGTTGATAGATAAAGTCTTTAAATCGGTATGAGTAGCTTCGCATATTTTGCGTATTGCATCTATGCTTACTTTTTTTATTTCACAATCTGCATATCTTTTTATTGTGGTTTTGGAAAGCCCAGTCATTTTTTCTAATTCACGATAAGACAAATTAGAATTTTTTATTACGGACGCTAATTCTTGAGCTGTGTCTGATTTGTTTTGCAATTGTTTCACTTCCAATACAAACTGATGTGTCAGTTTTTCGATTTTAATTTATTAACATAAGTAATGACTTGCTTTATTTGTTCATTTGTTAATCCGTTAATCGATGAAAGTAGATTGTTATAATTTTTAGTGTCTACATTTATCAGTGAATAAGCATCGGCAAACTGATCCAAAAAACATAATGGCGATACATCTAAAGCGTGAGCAAAATCAATGATTTTGCTGTAAGATACATCTCTCAATCCCAATTCTATTTTATTTATTGCCGAACCCGATTTATAACCTAACTTATCAGCTAAATCTTGCTGGGATAATCCTTGTTTTATTCTTAAAAAACGAATTTTTTCATATATTGTCATGTATGAAGATCCTTTTTCACTGTATGGTTGTCCTATTGAATTTTTATTTGCTGTTGAATTTTAGAAAATTTGCATATTCAATAGTTTGCTTAATTTGCTCATTTGTCATATCATTAAAAACTGCAAACGAATCATCGTTAACAAGAAAGATGTTGCTATCGGAACAGCCCATTAGATACTCAGGTGTTGTATGCAAAATTGCAGCTAAGGGTTTTAATGTTCCGATTGGGATTTTTTTGATTTCATTATTTTCATATCTGTACATAGTAGCGGCGGATATATCTAACATTTCTGCAATAGATTCGGCAGATAAGCCTAATTCTTTTCTTCTTTGCTTTATTCTCTTGTAAGTATCCGGATTTCTGTTTTCGCTACTGTTCAAATTTGCTTCGCCTTTTGATAAATATGTAGACCCTTTTATAGCTTTATCCAAAAAATTAGTAATGTTTTGGCGCGTATCGTTTGGCAAATTAAAATAATTCTCAAGAATTTTCTTTTCAATGGCATTCATATTAAATTCGCGCTCAAGCTTATCAATGTTATTAAGCTCTTCCGTGTTCCTGCCGAGCAGATAATCGGTTGTAACGCCGAATAAATCGGCAAGCTTAACTAATATGTCACCTTTAGGCTCGCGGTTGCCTTGCTCGTAATTTTTATATGCAGATTGAACAACACCGATTGCATCGGCGGCTTGTTGCTGAGTAAGCCCGGCACTTTTTCGAGCTTGCCTTAAATTTATAATGTTCATAAAAGTGTTCCGTTTCTGTTTTGAATTTATATTAGTTATCCTTTTGATTTTAAATAACCGATATAATCAAGTGCTTGCTTCACTTGTTCGTCACTCAGGCCGCTGATTGCATCAAGCAGCGCATTGTTGATTTGCAAGTTTTCGCTTTCCGCCGAATGAATATCATCTGTCCAGCCCATTAGATACTCAGCGCTTGAGTGAAGCGCTTTAGCGAGTAATTCAATTCGTGTAATTGGTATTTTTTGAGTTTTCCCGGTTGCATATCTTTGAATTGCCGATTTTGGAATGCCGGTTAATTTTGATAGTTGCCCATAAGAAATATTGTTGTTGGTAATTAACATAAGCAATCTTTCGGAAATATTATTCATAGGTGGCTTTTCTGTCCAGCGCGTTGATTCAACATCGTAATCCATTAACCACTCATCATTTACATTAAATATCTGAGCCATGAATTTCAAGGTTGTTACTTTTGGTTTCATAAGCCCATTTGCGTATCTGCTGATTGTTGCAGGGGTAAGTCCTAATTTATTTGCAAGCGAATATGTTGTTTCGGATGAATTGTTAATTAACAAAGTAAGGCGCCTTGCGAATATATCTAATTTGATTGGTTTATCTTTTAACATTTTTATGCCTCTGAAAATAACATCTCAATCTGTTTATAACATACTTGTGAAGCCAACTGCTTTGCCAATGATATGGACTTTATTCATTTCTTCATTCACATAAACGAATGGTGGGTACATTGGGTTTTCTGCCTGAAGAACAATTTTATCATCATATCTAAAGTAGCGCTTTAATGTTGCTTCGGTTTCAAATTCACCGTCAACAAGGCAAGCTGCAATTTCACCGTTATTAACTTCGTCTTGTTGCCTTATGTAAACAATATCGCCGTCATTGATTCGCGCGTTTATCATACTGTCGCCTTTGCAAAGCAAAGTGAAATCGCATTTGATATCTTCCGGTACTTCATCATAATCATCAATGTTTTCTTCTGCCGTGATTGGTTCGCCGCAAGCGATTACACCAAGTCTTGGTTTTTTGTTTGTTTGCGGTAAAGGTGAAATGTTCGCAACATTGGAATAATTAAAGTTTACAATACTATCTTCTAATAAATCAGATAAATTCACATCTAATACTTTAATGATTTTCCCAAGCGTTTCTGTACTTGGCATTTTACGGTTTTTAGGATTTAGCCATTGCGAAACAGTGGATTTAGATATATTCAATCTGCTTGCAAGGTCAACTTGTTTTAGACCTCTTTTTTTTAACCAATAATCTAAATTATAAGAAAAAGATTTTTTTATTACTTGTTTCAATAATATTTCACTTTCGGTTTTCATGTCATCACCTCGTATCCATATAATACAATGAGTTCGCTCAAAAAGTCAACTTTTTTTCAGAAAAAGATAAAAAGTTTACTTTTGGTGTTGACAATGTTAACCAATAATGGTAAACTACAATAGAACTCGTAAGAAAGGAGGATCATGATGAACACTAAACCGTTTATTACTTTGGCAGCTTGTAGGGTGAATGCGGGGATGAAACAAAGCGAATTGGCAACCGCGCTCAATGTGTCTGTTACCACCATTAAAAATTGGGAAAAATATAAAAATGTTCCACCTGTTGATAAAGTAATAATGATTTCAAAATTGTCTAAAGTGCCTTTAGATCTTATTATTTTATGCCCTGTGAGTTAACTAAAACGGTAAACACGAAAGAGGGTGCAATTATGAACAAAAAAGACAAAGAGCGGATACAAGAGGTCCTTGATAAGAACCGTAATTCAATCGAGTGCGTGTCGCGTGTGCTTGTAACGAGAATTGTTCTCACCGCAGGCGACGGAAGCAATGAAAACCCCGGCAGATTTGAAGAGCAATATTGGACCGATGACGGCGAATTGCTTTCAAGAAAAATAGTGCTATAAAAAAGCACCCGATATAAAAACCGGGTGCAAAGACAATCAATCTATTGCTTTTTATTCTGAAGTTCGTAAGATTTTTTGATTTGTGATTCAAAATCTATGTATGCCACAGTTGAATTTATAAATTCTTTAAGATCAGCTAAACCGTAATCATGGTGTTTGGCCTCGTAGTGAGTTGCATCGTTACCAAGCCATGCCGCGGCCGTAGCTAATGCCGAAAGATTTTTGGAAAGATAAGTATTTATACATTCACCTAATGGCGATTTGATGATTTTTTCCCGTTTTGCCGGATTGTTAAGAATTGCAAAATCCTTAATAAGAAATTCAAGTGATTTTCTATAACCGGGACCGCATATGTCGGTGAGATTGCTGTTTTCGGCTTTAAGCGCCTGATTATAAATGCGAACAAAATCAGGTGATATTTTCTTTATCGCATCCGAAAATGATTTATCACGGTTAGATGTCGGAAGTGTTTCGTATATTACGGAACTGTCCGAATACGGATGATTTTCAATGTAATAATGGCTTACATAAAAGAAATTATTACATACCGGGCATAAAAAGATGCTTGCAATCGGTACTTGATCTGTTTCGGCATTAACATTTACACATTCAGTTGAAATTAAGCGCTTCGGAAATGAACCGTTGCCGCACCTTGGGCATATGGTTGGAATTTTTAATTTGAGCTCTCTTGCGCCTATAAGTACAGCTTTGCCGGATTTAATTTCAAATGTTAGAACTTCTTCTTTTGAATACATTATATATAACACCTCGTTGAAATTATCATGTATTCAGCATAGCAAAGCGAAAGAAATTTGTCAACAAACATAAAAAAGAAAGGAAATCATATGAAGAAATTAACAACAATCAGCGATATAGGTTCGGTGAAAATCGGAATTGACGGCCAATTCACCCTTGATGTGCCTAACGGTTACGGCGACGGTGATACGGCTGTTATCATCTGCGACAAAGATGAGTATAAGCCGGAAGATTACGCCCTTTGGGCTTCCGTCCGCGGCAACAATATAAATATTTACGATTATGATTGCAGCGATGAAGTCGTTGAAACACTTTCGGGCAAATACGGCATTTATGTTGCCGGTGATAGAGGCGTATTCCTCAATAAAGGCGCCGTGATTTTTGAGAAGTGGGAGGATTAAGGGTGAAGCAAATAAGACGAATCAGCGGGGAAAATGTAAGGCTTATGTGTATTAAACATAACCTGTACACCTGCGGTGATAATGAACAATACGGTAGAATGCTTTCGTATTGTGAATATTACAGGATTAACAATTTAGGAACAACATTAAGCGATCTGCATTTTATTGCAGAGGATATCTGGGAGCACTCCTCCACCGTGCTAAGCGTAGGGCAGATTGTTGAACTGTTAATCAATGAATGTTGTGCCACGATCAAGGAGGAAAATAATGAATAAAGATAAAATTAAGCAGCTGCGTGATGCGTTAGCTGTGATAAAGGCGGAATGCGCATCGCATGATCCTCAATGTCCACGAAACTGCCCTTTTTATAATGGAGATCTTGGGGAGTGCGGCATTAACGCAGAATCACCAAGCAACTGGGAGCTTAATTCCGATAGCTTCTTTGAATGGCATGCATTCACATAATCGGAGGTGAGCAAAACGGTTATTTTTGAATTTAAGCCCGCAGCGAATTGCCGCGCCGGCAGAAAAATTATAATTAAAGTTGATTTTTCCGGCAACGCAAGGTGCGAGCTTCAGAAGAAAGCATATCAGCATTTGCCAATGCAAGAGATTTGCGAGCTTGCAAGTTGGGCAGAAACGGCGCAGCCCGGTGATATTGCTGAATCAAGAAATGTTATAGCATATTGTTCTTAATTATATCGGACAAACGGCAGCGCATAAGATTTTATAAGGAGGTGAGAGCATGGCAACGGCAAAAGCCACACCAAAGAAGCGCAAGGATGTGCTCGATTTTAAGTGTTTTATTACGGGGCTTGACGGTGTTACCCGTCCGTTCGATGAATTGCGGCCTGAAGAACGCAAAAGTATGTCTGAACGATTAAGCCGAGTGATGAGCGAGTATTACTCGAAGCACTTGGACGAATTTGAAAAATTATAAGGAGTATAAAAATGGGACGACCGAAAACAAGCTGCTTTGCTTATAGAAAAGTGAACGGGCAGAGCACATGCTTAGCCTTAACCGAATTGCTTTGCACCAAAGTGAAAGGCGGCTGCCCGTTCTATAAAACGATTCCGCAATATGAAGCGGAAGCGAAAAAAATACCCGGTAAGGAGGTTTGATGAATGATAAACGCTTTATTTATATTCGGCGTAATCGCCGTGGCAGCCGTGCCGGCTGTGATTGTTAAAAACATAATCTGCGGTAAACTCAGAGCAGCCGAGCGCGAAGAGCACCGTGCCGAAGCGGCAAGGGATATGCGGCAGATGAACGAGCTGTACAAGCTTATCACCAAGGAGGGCGCAGGAGTATGAATGTTGAAACAATATCGATTCTGTGCACCGGAATAGTGGTGGGAGTTATCCTCACGGCTGTGTTTTACTTAATAATCGGCCTGCAGGAGGAAGCGAAAAAGAACAAACTCAAAAATAATGAGCCCAAAAAGGACAAGCAAGATGTAAGCTGTAATGAAGATTGCGAAGCGATCAAGAGTTACCAGCGAGCTAATGAAGAGCTCAGCTCGGAAAACGAATATTTGCTTGCAAGCTGGAAAAATGCAGAAACCCGCTGCGGCCTGCTTCAAACAGAATTAACCAAAGCAAAAAAAAGCAAATAAAAAAGCCGCAGACGGAAAGCCTGCGGCAGCGCTGATAGCAGCACTCAAATTGCAATTTAAGTATAGCTGCTTCTTGCGCAAAAGTCAAGGAGTATTATATGGATAAGAATTTAAAAAGCGATAAATTTTCGTTCGGCAAGCACGGCAATGTGCTTATGACCGCCGAAGAATTTCTTAAGCTCAAACATACCTACCCGCATCAATATAAGGGCTACATATCCCATGCCGATAGGTGGCTTGAGAAAAACAAGAATAAGGCGATCGCGAAAAACAAAAAATGCCACTTCGATATGATTGTTAAGTGGATCGAGCAGGATGCCTCTGAAAAAACAACGCGCGGTGTTGCTTCCTGGTATGATTGGAGTGCTTATTCACCCGGCGAAATTCTCACCAAAGACCCGTATTATGCCGGCATTTCCTGCGCCGAGCACGATATGCTTTTCAATCTGCTCGGAGACGAAAAATTTACCGAGTATTATAACAAGGCAATCTATTATACCGATCGAAATGTATTCAACTTAATCATCAAGTGGTGCGTAGAGGACGGCTTGCTCGAATTTGGCACGGGGAAGAAGAACGAGCCGACAAAGCTGAGCGATATTCTCGCAGTAGCCAAAAAAATGGCAGCTGAAAGAGCTGCCCGGGAAGAAGAGGAAGCGAGGTGTGCCGGTGACTAAAGATGAAGCGGAAATCGCCTTTCAATACAACATTGATGTGAATTGTGCCGAGATATCCAAAACGCAGCGCTTCAAGATTTCGCAGCTTATAACGCGACGGGACAAGCTCCTCGGTAATCAATTCGCATACAGCGCAACGCTGGAAGTACCGCCGCGCATGGTGGCGACGATAGATATATATAAATTGCAACTGCCCGAAAAGTGGCAGCCGTTCGTGCAAGGAAAGCTTGAGGAGGTTAAACATGATACACGCATTAAAAACTAAGCCCGAGTATTTCGGTTCCGTCCGAAACGGTGAGAAAACATTTGAGGTTAGAAAAAAAGACCGACCGTTTGAAATCGGCGATTATGCCGCGCTCAACGAAATTGACGAATCGGGTACCTACTACACCGGCAGAGCCTTGCTGATGAGAATAACATATGTGCTTGCCGATGAAGAATTTTGCAAGCCCGGTTATGTGGTGCTCGGCCTTGAGCCGACACATATGATTTTCGCTGAGCCGGATAACATGGCAGAATTGCTGTGTCCGAATAACCCGAGAGAGATTAAGGAGAGTAAAAAGGAGAGTAAATATGAATGATACTAAGCAGAAGTTGCCGTTCAGACTTCAGATAACAGACAACAGAACGGGCAAAATGTTGGAGGACAGAAATGTCAGCTGTATTCTCAGTGGTGTGGCGAGCGACGAAATGAGTGGGAGAATAATGATTTCATCTTGCAAAGCGGAAGGGTTAGCTAAAGCCGCTGCTGAGGTAATAGCTGCGCTTCAAAAGTTAATGGTTGAGCACAGCGATGTGAAAACGCTTGTTCCATTTTATATGGCATTGGATAAAAAGAGAAACGAATGAAAAAAGAATATATTTTCCCGGTGCTGTTAATAGCACTTGATATCGGGGCCGCAGCTGTTTACGCTGCCGGCTCCGATTGGCGCAAGGTGATCTATTGGCTTGCGGCAGCCGTACTTAATGCCGCAGTAACTTTTTAAGGAGGAATAAAATGAATGCATATAAATGCGACAGATGTGGAGACCTTTACGAAAAAAAGGCCGTAGAAGCATTAAACAAAATAAGTGAAATCTATGGCAAGCGAGTTTGCGGTATTACATTTGATTGTGTAAATCAATACTACGACATAGACTTATGCCCTGATTGCATTGCGGAATTTGAAAAGTGGTATGTAAGCGGCGCCGTGGTTAAGGAGCTAATGAAATGAATAGTTTGGCCGAAATAATAAATCCGATTGTCGAACCTGCAGTGCAAGCATGTGAAGCGGCGTTTAAGGCACTTGCCGATGTGATGGCTGCAGCAGCTTCCGCGTTTCTTAAAGTTTTTCCTCGCGTAATTGAGGAATTTTCCAAATTGATAAGCAAAATAATTTCCCCGAGGGTTGTTTTCCTTGCAGCGCACGCAAAAAAGAATCGCGTTCGCAAGAAAAACACGCAGCGCATAATAAAAGCAATTCAAAAATTGATGCGGAGGTAAGCAATGAAAGAGTGTGAATATTGTCATCAGGTTTTAATGGACGGTCAAGAGTGCGATTGCCCCGAAGCAAAAAAGGCGGAAAGAAAGCAAAGAGCCGTTTCTGAAATTATGCTTGAAGTAAAGAGTTTGCAGGATCAGGAAATCCTTATTTTGAAAGAAAATACAGAAAATTTCATCGGCGAATGCGTTAGGTATATGGCCGAGTGCGAAGCCGAAAGTTGTCAGCTTAAAGCCGGCACAACAAAAATAACGCTTAAGCAGCGTGACGGGCATTTGAGCATCGAAGTCAGCAAGACTTCAAAGATAAAAGCTCAAACGCTGCAAAGTGTGCTTTAGCCTTATATATTATATACATTATATATAGGTGCCAAAAACTAAACAACAAGGCCGAAAAAAAGCGAGCAGGCAAAGCTCGCTTGAAGCCTTGTATTCTATCATAAGAAATCGACCAATAGCATTATTATCCACAAGTAACAACAACGAGAGAGGGGGAGCGGCCGTGATTCGTGAGAGAAGAATAAAAGCAGGCAAGTTATTGGAAGCGGATTTTTACCCGGTGTACCCGAGCGGCCGCCGTATTCCAGAAAGGGCGGCAAGATCGAAGCCCACTTCAGACGAGATGAAGCGTTATAATGCAGAGCAGGCCAGGCGCAGACTTATAGAACTTGTTAATGCCAACTTTGACGACGGCGATATTTTCTTCACTGCCACAATCTCACCCTCCGTCGCGCCGTCCGATGTTGATGAAGCGCGCAAAATCATGGTGAATTATATCAGACGAGTTAAGCGCCGCCGCGCAAAGCTCGGAATAACCGAGCCTTTTAAATATATTTACATAATCGAAGCTAAAACATATAAGACCGGCAAGAATAAGGGCAAGACAAGCTATCACTTCCACGCTGTTATGAGCAGAGGATTAAGCAGAGACGAAATGGAAAACATGTGGACTGCCGGTGAAAGAGTGAGTGCAGACAGATATTTGCCGAGCCGTTTCGGCTATGAAACGCTTGCGAAGTATTTTTCAAAGGACCCCGAGGGCACTCGCCGCTATTTTACAAGTAAGAATTTAACGCAGCCGATAAGGCTTAAAGATAAAGATGGAAGAATCAGCCGCCGCACGGTAGAGCGCATGGCGACTATTCACATTGACGATGCAGATTATTGGCAGCGCAAATATCCGGGTTACAGATTTGTGCGTTGCAATTCACGATATAACGAATTTAATGGGCACTGGTATGTTTCTGCCGTAATGGTGCGGATGTAGCATGCCGCAAAAAAATAAAGGGGGCGTTGTAAATTAACATCACAATAGAGATGATAGAAAATTATTCAAGCTTGGTTCGCCAGGCTAATTTGTGGCGCGAAGAACTTTCGCCGTCCTTTTTGACGGGGGTGGACTGCTCAAAAATCAAAGTGCAGCGCAGTGCCGGGGTAAGCCCCACCGAGCAATCTGCCATGCAGCTGCTCAATCTTGAAAAGGCGGAGGCGTATAACCGCCTGCGGGCGCAGGTTAAAGGGATTCAGCATTTCGTGCTTAATATCAAGGATGCCGAGGTGCGCGAAATAGCAATCAGGCGTTGCCGAGGGCAGACTTACGAAGAAATCGCCGCGGCTATGTTTATAGATAGGACAACCGCCTCGAAAAAGCTGCGAAAATATATTTCCCACAATTCCCGCTAATAGTGTTGTATAATTAAAATGAACAGAAAAGCGAAAAGCAAAGGGCGTGCCGAGCGGCGCGTCCTTTTTGATTGCAGAAAGGCGGTGAGCTCATGGCTCTTACGGCACGGCAGGATATCTTCATCCGCCGATTGCTTGAGGGGGATTCGCAGCGCAAGGCTTATAGGGCGGCGTTCCCCTCCTCACAGAAATGGAAAGACAGTACAGTTGATTCAAAGGCGTCTGCGCTGTTTCACAGCGATAAGGTTCAGGAAAGGTACCAGTTTTTAAAAAAAGAATTAGATAATAAATCAATAATGCACCGCACGGAGCGCATGATTACGCTTTCAAAAATCGCGGAAAAAGACAGTGAGGATGCCGGGTATCGAATTCGCGCAATTGATGTGCTCAATAAAATGGACGGTGATTATGTGCAAAAGGTGGAAGTTACAACGCCGGACGACGGCACACTGAAAGAAATGGAAAATTATTTTGCAAGCAAAAAAAGAAATACTTGATCTGCTCTACTATAAGCCCTATTTGGTGGGGCATTGGGTGGGGTTCACTGATTTAACGCAGCTGCATAATGAGTGGCTGCGTTCGTTCTTATATGGCGGCGCAGACCAAACGCTGCTTGCACACCGCGGCTCATACAAAACAACCGTTCTTTCGTTGTTCCTCGCTTTGCATATCGTCTTGTTTCCGAACGAGTTTGTTATTTTCTTCCGTAAAACAGACGATGACACAAAAGAAGTTATAAAGCAAGTTGGAAAAATCCTCGCTTCGGGTTGCGTACAAAAAATCGTGCAAATTCTGTATAACCGCCCGCTTGAGTTTATAAAGCGAACGGACAGTGAGATCCACACAAATTTATGCACCTCAATCAAAGGTTCAAGCCAGCTCATCGGGCTCGGTATCGGCACTTCGATAACGGGAAAGCACGCAGATATTGTTGTTACGGATGATATCGTCAACATCAAGGACCGAGTGAGCGCGGCGGAGCGGAAGCTTACAAGGCTTCAGTATATGGAACTTCAAAATATCAAAAATCGCAGCGGACGGTTTATAAACACCGGCACGCCGTGGCATAAAGAGGATGCCATATCTTTAATGCCAAATGTAAAAAAATATGACTGCTACAGCACCGGGTTGATCACCAAAGAGAAGCTGCGCGAGATACGCAACAGCATGACGGACAGCCTATTCGCCGCCAACTATGAGCTGAAGCATATCGCAGCGCAAGATGCGCTGTTCACGAATCCGCAATTCACTGATAAAGAAGAGCTTATATACGGCGGTAAATCCCATGTTGATGCGGCCTACGGTGGCGAGGACTTCACAGCATATACTGCTTTTAACATATTGCAAAGCGGTGAAATAATAGGCTTTGGCAAACTGTGGCAAAAGCACATCGAAGAGTGCGAGGGCGAGATTGCGGCATATCAAGAGCGTTTCCGCCTTGGCACGATCTATTGCGAGCGCAACGGCGATAAAGGCTACCTCGAAAAAGACCTTATCGCCCGCGGGCTGATGTGCTCGTCGTATTATGAAAAAATGAATAAGTACATCAAAATTTCAACCTATCTCAAAAAAGCCTGGACACAGATTAAGTGGCTCGATTGCACGGACCCGGAATACATTTCCGCAATTCTTGATTATTCGGAAAACGCAGCGCATGACGATGCGCCGGACAGCGCAGCTTCACTATATCGTGAGCTTACGGACGGCGTGCAGATTAACCTATTCAGAGGAGGATTATAACTTTGGAATATAACATATTCAGAATGCCCCGCGAGGAAGAATTAACCCCGCTGAAGCTTCAAAAATTCATCGGTGATAATGAATTTATATCTAATCGCCTTTACCGCCCGCTTGAAAGGGCATATAGGAATGATTACGATATCTATCATCAGAAGCCGAAGCCGAACAACAAGCCCGACAACAGGCTTTCGGTGAATTTCGCAAAGTACATAGCCGACACTTTTAATGGGTTCTTCGTTGGCATACCGATTAAGGTTCAGTGTGACGATAAGCGGGTAAAGGAATTTGTGGATTTATTCGGCGCTTATAATTCGATAGACGATAAAAATTCCGAAATATCGAAAATCTGCTCAATCTACGGCAGAGCTTACGAATTTTATTATCTTGATGCCGAAAAGAATGTTTGCGTGCAGTATGCGCGGCCGACCGAATCATTTATTATTTATGACGATTCCGCTTTAACGCGGCCGCTGTATTTCTGCCGTTATTATTATGACAGCGAAAAAGTTATGCACGGTTCGCTGAGCGACGGAAGCACGGTGTGCTATTTCACCAATAAGGGCGAGCTGATATTCGAGGATTACGAAGCATTGCACGGCTTTTGTGATGTTCCGGCAACGGAATGGGTCGAGAATGAAGAAAGAATAGGAATTTACAGCGGTGCCCTGCCGCTGATGAACGGCTATAATAAAGCTTTGAGTGAAAAAGCAAACGATGTTGATTACTTTGCTGATGCATATATGAAGATAACCGGCAGGCAGCTTACCCCCGAACAGCTTGAGGGAATTAAAGACAGCCGCATTATTAACATATACGGCACAGGCGGTGAACAGTGCGATGCGAGCTTCCTTGCACGGCCGAGTGCGGATGAAACGCAGGAAAATTTGCTCAATAGGCTTGAAAGACTGATTTTTGTTACTTCCATGGTGGCAAATATCAATGATGAAAACTTCGATGCCGCAGCTTCGGGCAGAGCAATGCAATATCGTTATTCGATTATGGGTAATCTCTTTCAAACGAAGCAGCGCAAATTTGAGGGTGCGCTCAATCGGCGCTATAAGCTTATTTTTTCCAATCCGGTTAATTCTATGGCCGCCGATGATTGGATGAAGCTTAATTTTATCTTTACTCCGAATTATCCCGTTGATTATTCCGAGGATGCCGCCGTTGTCGAAAAACTCAAGGGCACGGTTAGCGATGAAACCTTGCTCAGCAAGCTTCGCATCGTTGATAATGTTGATGAAGAGCTGGAGCGCCTGGCAAAGCAGCAGGACAGCACTGCGTATGCAACGGATTACCCCACCAACAGAGTGAGTGGCGAGGGCTCAGATGATGAAGAGTAGCATTTATTGGCCGCAGCGGCAAGAAGAACTTGCGGCAGCGCTTGAAAAGGACGAAGCTGCGCTGAAGCGGCGCCTGCTCAGGCAATACGAAGCCGAGGCGGCGAAGCTTGAGCGGGAAATTGCGGCATATTATAAGCGCTATGGCGAAGATAATATCGTTAAATACGCAGACCTCTTTAAAAAATTGCCGGACAGTGATATAATGTTGTTAATCCAAAGAATGGATGAGTTTGAAAAGAAATATCCCGAGTATGCAGATTTAATGCCTATAAGGGAAAGCATATATAAACTCAATCGCCTGGAGGGGTTGCAACAGAGCATACGCCTGCAGCAGCGCGAGCTCGGCGCTATCACAAACCGCGAATTAAAAGAGCATTTGGCAAGCTTGGCATATAAAAGCACCGGCGCAGCCGATAAGATAATGGGCTTGGCAGTCAACAGCTCGGCAATGAAGATCTTTTCCGGCACGGTGTGGAGTGGCGAGTCGGATTTTTCGCAGCGCATATGGCAGAATACGGATAAGCTTGCGGATTACCTCAACAATGATATTGCAAACGGCTTTGCCCGGGGCGACAGCTATGAGCGACTTATAAAGAATGTACGCAGCCGCTTCATAAATGTTGCTAAAAACGATGCCTATAGGCTGATTTATACCGAGGGCACCTATGTAATGAACGAGAGCTCGGCAGCCGTTTTTGAAAAAGACTTCGAGGATTACGAGTTTCAGGTTGCGGACAGCAATGCCTGCCCGGTTTGCAAAGCGCTGAACGGCAAAAAATTCAAGTTTTCGCAGCGTGTTCCGGGGCGAAACTTCCCGCCGATGCATCCTTGGTGCCGCTGCCATTACGGCGTTGCCGTTGTCGATTGGGATAAGTGGCAGGATGAATATGTTAAGAAGCACGGCGGCAAAGGCTCAAGCAATAGAATTATCAGCAGCTTTAAAGGCGCTGGTACCGTTTCGGACGATTATGATAATTTCAAGCAAGCAAAAAAAACTGTTATCGGTACTGCCAAAACAGAAGCCGAGAAAAAAGCTTTTATCAATGCGTTTATAAAGAAATATGAAAATGCAGAATTTGAAAATATGCTTATGATAGACAAAAACGGAACGGTTCATCTGTTTGAAAGCGATTATACGGCAGGTATTTACTATGATGAGTATAAGCCTCTTTTCAAGGGAAGCTATAATATACATAATCATCCGAGAAATGAAACACAATATACATTTAGTCCCGATCAGGATGTTTACACTATGTTTGAAGAGGACGCAGCCGTTATGGAAGCATTCGATTATAAATACATTTACCATATGGAGCGTGCCGAGGGTGTAACATTTGAAAAGTGGGATGAAGCGAGGTATGATGCGGAACAAAATATTTCTAAAATTATGGATGAACACAAACTTTCATTTGATGATTATCAAGAACAAAAATTGCATTTGATAATCGATGAGGCATGTAAAAAATGCGGTATCAAGTATTACAGGAGGTTAAGAAAGTGAATAAAAATAAGCAGTTAGAATACGAAAAACTCGACAAAGAAATGGTGGAGCGCGAAAAGGAAATTATCAAAAAATGGAAAGAGGCAAATCCTCACATGATAATAGGCGAATGTAATACACCAGAAATGAAAGCATTGACAAGGGAATGGTACGACAGATTTATGGAAATAAAAGAAAAATACAAAGACGAGGAATAACATATGTCTAAAGACGATATCGAAGTGATTGAATACAAGATACTGAAATATCTTTACGAAAGCATTAAATCAGTGCACAAAACTACACTCGGCGAGGCGTTTAAAATCACCCTCGGCGGAGTAATCGGCAGACTGTAAAACAAAATATCAAGGGCTAAAGAAGCACCATGCGCAAAGCACGGTGCTTTTCTTATGCCTAAAAGGAGAAATATTATGCAAATAAACATATTGGGCACCGAGTACGAAATTATAAAAGGAAGCGTTTTGAATTTCCCGAGCTTGGAAGAATTGGACGGCTTCACGGATTATACCGTTAAGCAAATCGTTATCCTTGATTTCGGCACGGTAGAAAAAGACAACAGAAGCCTTAAGGATTTTGAATTTTTGCAAAAGAAAGCGCTTAGGCACGAAATAATTCACGCTTTTTTATTTGAAAGCGGGCTGAATGTTAATTCAAACGATGTTGAACAATGGGCAAGAAACGAGGAAATGGTGGATTGGTTCGCTATTCAATGGCCGAAGCTCAGCAAGGCGTTCAAAGAGGCCGGATGTGAATAGTGATGATAACTGTAACAATCGAAAAGAGCAGAATTAAGGCAAGCGGTCACGCAGGCGCCGCCCCAAAAGGGCAGGACCTTGTGTGTGCCGCTTTTACTATGTTATGCCACAGCTTAATTGAAAGCTTTAGAAAGCTTACTGCCGATTCGTTTATATACAAAATCGATTCGGGCAGCTTTTATTTTGAGTGCGCATTGCCGAGCGGGCAAGGCGAGCTTCTCATTAACTCATATATAGCGGGTGTGCAGCTGCTTGAGGCTTCATATCCCAAATATATAACGGTGCAGGCGTGAACCACCTTAAAAGTTACGGTTGAGCAGGCATGGAACTCTTTAAAAGCTATGGTTCGTGAGCAGGCGTGGATCTCATTAAAAGCTACGGAAATAAAAGCCAAGCATTGAGGCTATAAACTATGGAGGTAGAAATTATGAACAGAATCTATTTGCAGCTTTTCGCCGAAGAGGGCGAGCCGAAAAACGGCGACGGACAAAATCAAGCGGAACCGGGCAACGACGGCAGCAAACAAAATCAGGCAGAACTGGGCAAGCAGGGAGGAACGCAAGGAAATGATAACGGGGCGGGAGGAGCACCTGCGAAGTACACCGATGATGACCTTAACAGGATTATCGCTGCCAAAAAAGCGGAATGGATAAAGAAAAAGGACGCGGAGGTTGACGAAGCAAAAAAACTTGCGGATATGAACGCACAGCAAAAGGCAGAATATGAGCGCGATAAATATCAAAAAGAGCTCGCAGAGTATAAAGCGCGTGAAGCACTCAGCAAAATGAGCAGCACTGCGCGCAAAATGCTTGCAGAGCAGGATATAAGCATTGCCGACGATGTTATCGCAATGCTTGTTTCAACCGATGCCGAAAAGACAAATGCGGCAATAAAAGGCTTTACAGAAGCTTTTAATAATGCCGTTGCTGCCGCCGTTAAAAAGAAGCTCGGCGGCAAAGAGCCGAAAACAGGCTCGGAAAAGCATATCACCAAGGATGATATCCTAAAAATTAAAGACCCGGCAGCGCGCCAACAGGCGATTGCCGAAAACATTGAATTATTTGGAGGTAAAAAATAATGACAAAACTTAATCTGCAGCTTTTCGCTGCGCAGGAGGGTGTAACCACCACCGCAAGCATAACTGCTCAGGCAAGGGAAATAGACTTCGTAACATCGTTCACTAAATCAATTCAGCCCCTGCTTGATATTCTCGGCATCAGCAGGCCGATTAAAAAGGCAAACGGCACAACACTGTATAAAACAACAGCTTCGGGAACGCTCAAGAGCGGTGCGGTAGGCGAGGGCGAAAAAATTCCGTTTTCCGAAATTAAGGCAAAATCGGAAGCCCTCGGCCCGATTGCTATATCCAAGTACGCCAAAGCTGTAACGCTTGAAGCAATTTCCGCCAACGGCTATGATGTAGCTGTTGCAAAGTGTGATGATGAATTTCGCACCCTGCTTGCAAATAAGGTAACGGGTGATTTTTACGATTTTCTCGGCACCGGCACTCTTAAGAGTGAGCAATCCACATTTCAAATGGCTGTTTCCATGGCGATAGGCCAAGTGAAAAACAAATTCCAGCAGCTCGGCCGTGCTGCAACAGGTGTTGCTGTGTTTGCCAACACGCTTGATGTATATCAGTATCTCGGCTCTGCGGCTATCACAACTCAGAGCGCGTTCGGCATGAGCTATGTTAAGGATTTTCTCGGTGCCGATGTAATGTTCATCAGTTCATCTGTGCCAAAGGGTAAAGTTGAAGCTACACCGATTAACAACATCATTATGTATTATGTGGATCCGGCAGACAGCGAATTTGCAAAGGCAGGGCTTGCATATACTACGGACGGCGATTTGCCTATAATCGGCTTCCATACCGAGGGATCGTATGATTACGCACAGAGTGAAAGCTATGCGCTTATGGGCATTAAGCTCATGGCAGAGTATGTTGACGGCATTTCCGTTGTAACAATTAAGCCGGCAACGCAGGCAGAAACACAGGCAGAAACACAACCGGCAAAATCAAGCAAGTAATAATCAAGGAGGGCGGCTGTAATGGCGGATGATGTTTTAGAACAAGCAAGAAGATTGCTCGAGGAAGAGGAAATAACCCCGTCCGAAGCATGGCTTCGGCACTGGAGCAGCACCGTGTGCAACCGCTTATGCTTAAGGCTGCATGCGCAGCGCTTGCCGGATATGTTTGCATCGATAGCAGTTGATGCGGTTATTAAGCTATATCGACGATATTACTATGAGGGCGTTTCATCGGAAAGCGACGGCGGCGTTTCCGTAAATTTTGTTGAAGATGTTCTGAATGAATATGCCTCGGAAATATCTGAGTATAATCAAAAGAATTCGTCGGGGGTGCAATTCTTATGATGTGGATTAAAGCACACCTTATGAAGACCGAACAAATCGGCGCAGACGAGCTGGACAATCCTATTGAGCAGCTCGTCGAGTATACTGCTGTGCCGGCACGGTTTGCACCCTTAACGGATTCGCTTATAGCCTTAGAGGGCAGGCAGGTGAGCGATAAAAGCCGAAATCTGCTGCTCAGAACAACCGCAGCAGTGCTTGCGGATTGTGAGGTTATAATCTGCCTCGGCCAAAAATACGAAGTGAAGCAAACAACAACGGCAGGCAGATTTATGCTTGCGAATTGTGAGGCATTTAAGAAATGAGCATGATTGAATTTCAATTCGGTTACGGCGAGCTTGAGCGCAAACTCAAGGCGCTTAATTCCATAAGGCTTGAAGCAGTCACAAAAAAGCAAGCCGTGCAAATGTATAATCGTGCCGGGCACATCGGTCCAGCAGGCGGAGGTACACCGTTTGATACGGGTGAGTTAATGGAAAGCCGTTTTTACAAGCCTAATGAATTCGGCTACACGAAAGAGTATGCGCCGCATGTTGAGGAGGGGCACCGCACCCGGAACGGCGGATTCGTTCAAGGTCAACATTATTTGCGCAAAAATGTTGAAATTCAAAGCCCAATATACAAAAATGATTTGATTAAAGCCATAGATAAGGCGATGAAAGAATAGCATGCTAAAAAAACTATCATTTACGGCGGTTATCGCAGCGCTTAAAGAGCGCTTTGAGGTAGCCGGATTAAAAACCTTTGATTATGTGCCAGAGAATGAACCCTCGCCGCTTTTGTATTTGGAAGCAACCGGAAAAACCCCGGCAGACACCAAAACAATGTTTTGCGAGGAATATCAAATCTCGGCGCATATTATATCGCCGCCGGGCAAAGGCAACACGGCGGTGTATCAGCTGATAGAACAGGCAGAAGAAGCCCTCACGGAAGATGTAACACTTCCCGAGGGCTTTTGTCTTATATATCAGATGACGGACGGCGTATCGGCGATCTACGAAGAAAAAACCACCGAAAAACACGCCGTAATGCCGATAAGGCTTAAGATCAGCTACGGCTATAAAATTAAAATTTAAGGAGAATGAATATGAAAAAGTTAAATTTGCAGCTTTTTGCGGCGACAAAAGAGCAAAGCGAAGCGTCTGCATCGGAAGTATCTGCGGCAAAGCCTTTTGACGGCTTAAGCGAATCAGCAGCCGAAGCGCTTGCCGGCAAGGATGTGTTGCTTGCCGTGTGGAGCAAAGACGGCAGCGAGCTGCTTGCGATTTCGGGACAGCAGGGTTTAACAATTAACCGTTCCGCGGATTCAATTGAAATTACATCCAAAGATACCGAGGGCGGCTATAAATCAAAAATTGCCGGCATGAAAGAATGGAGTATCGATAACGACGGCTTATATATTCTGAACGATAAAGCTCATCAAAGGCTTTCCGAAGCATTCGAAAACAGCGAAACCGTTGTGCTCAAGGTCGTAAATACCAAAGCAAAAAAGGGCATGTTTGCAGGATTCGCTGTTATCACCGATTATCCCCTTGAGGCACCGCATGATGATGCTGTAACCTATTCGCTTAGCTTCGAGGGCAAGGGCAAGCTTATAGACCTTGCCGTTTCGCCCACGGAAACGGACACAATGCCGGTTAAGCAGGTTGTGTCTGAATAAGGAGGGTGAGCAATGTTTACATACGATGATAAGGATTTTGAATTTAAATTTAGCATAGGCAGAATTGAGCTTATAGAGCAGGTGACGGAAATGCCAACGCTTTCCAATATTAACCGCACAGGCGGCTTGCTTTCGATTAAAGACTTGAAAACCTATTTTGCATATGCGCTCAAGGAAGCAAATTCCGATGTTTTCTTCCCAATTAAAAAGGGCATGGAAATGTGTGAGAAAATGATTGAGGAGCAGGGCTACGAGGTTGTGTGCAGCCTTGTACTTGAGGCACTTCAGAGGGATTGCCCTTTTTTCTTCCCAGGCGCTTAATCGAGCTTGAATATCTTAAAACTAAAAATCCCTCCTCCGAGGAGGAAATAAAAGAAGCAAAGCCGTATCGCAATGATATGGACTTTGCTTTTTTTGCGGTCAATTTCGGTTACACCCGGGCGCAATTCAACGCCTTAACCCCGCGTGAGATAGCTTTTCTATATAAGGCATATGAGGACAGCTTCGTTTCGCGCAGCTATCAGTTGTATAACGCCTGCTTCACCGCGTTTTATAACGCAAATCGTGGTAAGAAGCGGCGTGCGCTGAAGCTGTTTCGTAGGGCACACGGCGAAGCGGCAGACAAAGAAAAAATCAAAGAGAATCTTGCTGCCGTCGAGGAATCCAATCGCAACGACGGTGATTGGCTCGGGCGATTATACCGAGAAAACGGCTATTTAATAAGCAAAGGAGGCGCTTAATATGTCTGCATCGGCAACGCTCAGCGTTAAAATAACGGGCGATGCAAGCAGTTTCGAAAAAGCAGTTAATAAAGCACAGCAAACCTGCAGCAATCTACAAACTCGCTTCGGGGGCATAGGCAAGGCGGCGCAGTCAATCGGCGGCAAGCTTTCGAAATTCGTTACCGCACCCGCCTTGGCGGCCACAACGGCACTGGCCGGAATGGCGCTATCCAAAGGATTTACACGCCTAAAAGCGATTGACGAAGCAAAAGCAAAGCTTACAGGCCTGGGCAACAGTGCAGAACAAGTAAAAGAAATAATGAAGAATGCCAATGCCTCGGTTAAAGGCACGGCATACGGCCTTGATGAAGCGGCCACAACCGCTGCTTCGGCCGTGGCGGCAGGTGTTAAACCCGGCAAGGAATTAACCCGATACCTCAGCTTAACGGCAGATGCCGCAGCTGCATCGGGCGCATCCATGGCGGATATGGGAAGCATTATAAACAAGGTGCAAACCTCGCAACACGCTTATACAGAAGAGATTAACATGCTGGCGGACAGGGGCTTGCCTATATATCAATGGCTTGCGGATGAATGCCACACATCGGCTGATGCCGTTAAGGATATGGCATCAAAAGGCGAGATCAGCTCAGAAATGTTTCTTAAAGCAATCGAGAAAAACATCGGCGGCGCCGCTGCCATTATAGGTGAGAGCTCGTTTACGGGTGCACTTTCAAATGTTCAGGCTTCAATCGGGCGAATCGGCGCCAACTTCCTTGATGCAGGCGGTGAGGGCGGCGGTTTCTTTTCACAGATTAAGCCGTTGCTTGTTGATCTCAAAGAAGCCCTCGGCTCCGTTGAAGCAATATCAGCCGATTTGGGCGTCAGCTTCGGCAAGATGTTTGAGCCGTTTGCAAATTCGGCCTCAAGCGCGCTGCAGCAGTTCACTGCGCTCGATCCGGCAATGCAAAAATCAAAGTTGTCGTCAATAGCCCTCGGCGGTGCGTTTGCTGCTTCACTCGGTCCGGGCATCAAAACGGCGGGCAAGCTCGCCGAAAAGGCAAGCGGAGTGTTTGGCAGCCTTAAATCAAGCTTATCATCGGTTTCTGCCGTAATACCGAAAATATCGGCAGACTTTACAAAAATGGGCGCCGCAACGAAGAAGTTGGGCGGCCTTGGCGGTGATGTGAAAAATTTATTTAAATCTTTTGTTGATTTTGGCCCGAAAGTTAAATTTGTTTTATCGGCTCTCGGGCAGTCATTTTCAAACATCGGCAGTAAGGTGATAGGTGCTTTTTCAACACTTGGAAAAGGAATTGCGAGTAAGCTCAGCCCATTCGTCGGAGCGATAAAAAATCAGTTCGGCAAAGTAGGCAGCGCATTATCAGCATTCGGCTCTAATGTAAGCGCAAAACTTGCACCGATAACAGATAAATTCAAGAAAGCATTTGTTTCAATCGGCTCATATGCTTCAAATATTGCTTCCAAATTTGCACCGATAAAGGACAAAATATCGTCGGCACTCGGACCTTTGGGTGACGGTATGAAAAATGTGTTAAAGGGCGCAGCTTCATTTATTCCGGGTTTAACGAAAATGTTTGCAATCGGCGCCATTGTTGCAGCCGTCGTTGCCGGGCTCGGCTTGCTCAAGGAAAAATTCGGTGATCAGATTGATTCAATTATTGAATCAGTTAAAACGAAAGCTCCTGAGATTATAACCAATTTCGGCACGAAAATAACCGAAAATCTGCCGAAATTGATTGAATCGGGCAGCCAACTTATAACGCAGATTTTGACAACAATAAGTACGCTGTTGCCGCTGATAATCGAGCAGGGCGCGAATATTGTATCATCACTTGTATCGGGCCTTGCCGAGCAACTTCCTACCCTTATTCCTGCGGCATTCGGGATTATAGTTTCACTTGTCACAGCACTGCTTGATAACCTGCCTCAGATAATAACGGCAGGTCTTGATTTGCTTGTGGGGCTTGTAACGGGTATCGTTGATTCAATCCCGGTGCTGATTAACGCCTTGCCGCAGATTATAACAAGCATTGTGGTAACGCTTGTTCAAAATCTGCCTACAATCGTAGCGGCAGGACTTCAGATTATAGCCACGCTTGTACTCGGATTACTCAAGGCGATTCCACAGCTTGTGGCAGCGCTTCCGCAGATAATCGATTCAATCAAGGGCGCATTTGCAAATGAGGATTGGAAAACAAACGGCAAAGAAATCCTGCAAGGGGTTATCGACGGCATTAAGGCCATGGCGAGCGAATTGTGGGCAGAGGTTACCAAAGTCGCTAAAGGCATAGCCGAAAGAATCAAGGTTAAGTTTACAAGCTCATCCAGCGGTGTAAGTGCCGATGTGCCGCAGAATGCGCGAGGCACGGATAACTTCGTCGGCGGCTTTACCTATATGAATGAGGGCGGGCGCGGTGAGCTCGCATATCTGCCGAGCGGAACACAGATTATTCCGCATGATATATCCGTAACCTATGCCAAAGAAGCTGCACGAATGAACACAGCGCAGGGCGGCACGGATATGGCCGACCTCGGCGAATACATCGTTGCAGCTGTGGCGGGAAGCTCACGAGAGTATGCCGAGCAGCTCGCACAGGGCATTGCCGGCATGAGGTTTAAGCTTGGCGATCGCGAAACCGGGCGCTGGATAGCTTCCCTCGGATTTGTGAGGTGACTTAATTGAATTTTTACTATATCAACTCAAAAGGTGAGCGCGTTAATTTCTATGAAGAGCCTTATTTATTCCAAAGCGGCGATTTGCTTGATTATTCGTGGAGTTATGATTCTGAAAGCGGCTTTAACTTAATATCGAATGTGCGCAAAGAGCCCAAAGAGCGCAAAGTAAGCATCGGCATTATTCCTGACACCCGATTATCTTACGAAGAGCGAAAAGCGGCGGCTAAGTCTGCCGCAGATCGTCTTTTCGATGTTGTTGAATACGATGTGCTCAACGATGTTGATGGCTCTTTGTTCACCGATTCGGGCTTTTACCTGCCTTGCAGGCTAATGAGTAGCTCAAAAAGCAATTGGGAAAGCGGCCTGCCGTTCATTTTTGAGGAGTTTTCGGTTGTTTCCGCCAAGAATTCGTGGATAAGGGAAGTGAGCAAAAGCTTTTACCCGAGCGCAGCTTCAGGCAGCGCATCGGAATATCTTGATTATGATTTCGATTATAATTTCGATTATTCCGCCGCAGCCGTGGGCGTGGAACGCTGGAATATTCAGCATATAGCGCCCATGCCGTTCAAATTAACGGTTTATGGCCCTGCCGTTCAGCCCCGAATATCCATTAACGGGCACATATATCAGGTTTTCACTTCGCTTGCTGCAGATGAATACCTTGTTATTGATTCGCTCGGAAACACGGTTGATAAGCATATGGCGAATGGCGCGCAGCTGAGCATGTATGATTTGCGCGGTAAAAGCGAAAGCACATTCGTCCCTATTGAGCCGGGAAACATTGCCTTGCAGTGGGACGGCACTTTTGGTTTCGATTTGGAGCTGAGGATAGAGAGGAGTGAGCCGAAATGGAGCTCATCTTAACGGACGAACGCTATAACGATGTTAGGAGGCTAACCTTTTCCAATGCCGATTTTGATATCGGCAGCGCAAATGATTTTGAGCTCATCTTGCCGCTTGAGGATTTTAAGCCGGATATCAAATTCGGCTGCTGTGTGTATGTACCGGGCGGCGAATGCGGCGGTATAATCACCGGCAGGGAAACGAACACGGATGACAGAACGGTTAAGCTCACGGGCAGCACCTGGCGCGGTATGCTTGGTAATCGAATAATAGAGCCTCCTGCAGGCAGCGCATATCGGGTTATAAGCGGTGAGCTTAATGCTGTTATCGGTGAACTTATAAACTCAATGTACGGCAGCTTGATAGTTGCTTCGGAAGTTGACACGGGTATAACCGTTAAATATCAATTTGACAGATACACAACCGTGCTTGCAGGGCTTCAAAAAATGCTGAAGCAGGTGGGATATAAGCTTCACATCGAATATGTGCAGCAGGAGGGCGGCGCTGCCGGCTATGCAGCTGTTTCCGCCGTGCCTATAATCGATTATTCGCAGCGCATCGAGCTTAGTCAAGACAGCCGCGTTAATTTCACGATAGGAATCAACAACGGCACGGTCAATCATCTTATATGCCTCGGTAAGGGTGAGCTTGAGCAGCGTGAGGTAATTCATCTATATTTGCAGCGTAACGGCGAAATCAGCAGCGAAAAGGCATATTTCGGCGTGGACGAAATCGCCGCCGTGTACGAAAATTCGAACAGCGACGACCTTAAGGCAGACGGCCTCGAACATTACGAGGAGCTGCTTCAGGGAACTTCGCTGAGCATGAATGTTGAATCGCTCGGAATCGAGGGCGTGGAAATCGGCGACATCATCGGCGGCAGGGATTATGTAACGGGTATGCAAATCAAGAAGCCTCTTGCCGGCATGATAATAACCGCCAATTCGCAAACTTCAATTCAATATAAACTGGAGGAATAAAATGCAAATAGTAACGGGAAAAACAGGCACGCCGCATATTACGAGCGTGCAGGACAGGGCACTCAATCAGGGATTGGCCGGGCAGGGTATTTATATATTAAGCACCGGGCAAAACCTTGAGCCCGAGATATACAGTGCGAATGAAATTCATATCAAGGACGGCGCTTTGCTTGCGCAAGGGTGCCTTGCGGTTGTTGAGCACGGCTCATATGATACAATCACGATCGCAAACGGCACACAGGGCATGAAGCGTAAGGATGTTATCGCAGCGCGTTACACATACAACGCCGAAAAACAAACGGAAGCTATGGAGTGGGTTGTGCTTCAGGGCACGCCTGCGGCGGCAAACCCGGTGCAGCCGACCGTATCGAACACGGGAGATCTTCAGGCATACGACAGCACCGTTGATATGCCGGTATTCGTTGTAAGCCTGGATGGCGTATCGATAACATCGGTTAATACGGTGGCCGAGCGTTTATATCCACTTGGAAACGGCACAAAGCTGCTTTGGCAGGGAAACGAAATGCTCGGCGGCAGCGCAAATGTGCAGCTGGCAGAAAAAGTAAGCGAGCAGGCACATGGCTTAATGTTGATGTTCGGAATTGCCGATGCATCATCTGTATACGGAGACTACGGCACGATGTGCATCCTCAAAGAACAAATCGAAATCGGCAATCATCAATTCGTTTTCGATTTGGGTACCCTCGTTTTCGGCACCAATTCCCGAAAACGCATAACGATTAACGATGCGAATATAACGGGGGAATATTACAACACAACCAAAGGCACGGCAGGAGGCATAACATACGACAATTCCAAGCTGCGCCTTATAAGAGTTTATGGGTGGTGATCAAATGATAATCAATCTTATTGTGGAGGGGCAGCAGCTCAGCTTCGTTAAGAAGCCGGAAACGGTCAAGGGTACGCGCGGCTATATACAATGCCGATTCAGTTTTGTTTCCGCTGAATGGGAAAGCGGCAATTTCCGCGCGATGTTCAAAAATTCAAAGCTAAGTGATGTGTATCATTGCAAGATAGCTGCGGACGGCACCGTTGTTATACCTCACGAGGTTCTTGCAGAACAGGGCACGGTCAGCATTGCAGCCGTGGCAGAGTATGAGGACGGTGTAAGGGTAACAACCAACACCGTGTGCTTTTATAATGACAACACCATTTACGGCGAAAAAGAAACCGACCCCACACCGAGCGAGTATATGCAGGTTATCAACGCTGCCGAGGAAGCACAAAAAATAGCTCAATCCGTGCGTGATGATGCCGACAGCGGCAAATTCAACGGAGCACCTGGTAAGGACGGAGCATCCGGCAAGGACGGCAAAGCTGCCACAATAGCGGTGGGCAGTGTTACCACAGGTGAAGCGGGCAGTGCGGCAAGCGTTACAAATGCCGGAACAGAAAGCGCCGCAGTGCTTGATTTTGTCATTCCACGGGGTGAGCAAGGTCCCAAAGGCGAACAAGGCCTGCAAGGTCCGCAAGGTGAAAAAGGGGCACAGGGAGAGCAAGGGCCACAGGGTGAGCAGGGACTTAAAGGCGACAAGGGAGACAATGGCAGTGATTATGTTCTAACCACCACCGATAAAGCGGAAATTGCCAAGCAAGCAGCACCGCTTGTTGATATATCGGCACGCACAGGGCGCAAAACGCTTGATTTGAGCGATAATACAAGATACAGCAGAGCTTATGACCTTGCAACACTACCAATAGGCGCATATGATATTGTGCTGCAAAATTATGAAGATACCGGCTTTCTTGGTTACAAGCGAGCAGGGCAGACCGCTTTTTCGTTGCATAATACAGTGCAATTATCTAACGGCTGTATAGTAGTGTGGGTGCCGGACCAATATATTGTTGTCACGGGAGATTTTGCCGGTTGCTATTATTGCAATGCGGAAGAGTGGAGATATGGACGCTCTCCCGGTGATTATGTGTTGCGAGGCGAGCTTGAACAGAGGAAAAACATATCAAGCACAGTAACGGCACCCGAGATAGCAGCAGTCAATCACACTTATACGAATTTTTCAAAGGTGCTTACAAAAATAACAATCACAAGCGTATTAACGGATGTAGGCGCAGAGTTTGCTTTTGCTTTTGAAAGCGGCGAAACGGCAACCGTGCTTGTTTACCCTGCAGAAAATATTAAGTGGGTTGGTGACAATTGCGCAGACGGTGTTTTCATTCCGACTGCTAATGCTTCATATGAGGTGAATATTAAGCAACTCGGCCCTCGAAGTAACGGCACAAAACCGATGATAGCGAGAGTAAGTGCGTTCTGATGAGGCGTGCGTTAATGGCATAAGTAACAATCAGAATAATAGGAGGTTTCAAAAAATGATTGGAAAACTTGTAAATGGAGCACTTGTGGAAGCTCCCAAAAAAATAGTCATAGCTAACCCCACGGATGAGCTGCTTATATCGCTTATGGGATTTAAGCCAGTTGTTGATGACAACAACCCGATATATGACGATACAAAAGAACATCTTGTTGCTTCATACGAGGAGCAGGAAGATAAAATCATTCGCCATTATGAGGTTAAGCCGATACAGGAGGATGAGGAGTGACTGAGTGGAATATAGTTACGGTTATTGTTGTCATAGTAGGGCTCATCGGTACGGTGGCGGCTCCACTAATGAAGAACACAAAAGCCATGACGCAATTAGGCGGCGAGATTAAGAATTTAATTTACCGCATTGAGCAAAACGAAAAAGAAACGGACGAGCTCAAGGTCAAGGCTTCAAGCCGCCACAAGCAGATTTTTGATCGCCTTGACGAGCAGGGCGAAAAAATCAACAACCACGAGGGCAGAATATCTGCTCTCGAACACGAACACAAGGAGGAAAAGTAATGAAAATCAATTGGAAAGTCAGATTAAAAAGCGGCTCTTGGTGGCTTGGCATTATATCAGCCGTAATTGTAGCCGTTTTTGCTATTCTTAATCTGTTCGGCGTTAAAACGAGCGTGGCAGCTTCCGATATAATGAATGCAGCAACGCTTGTACTTATGATACCTGCGGCAATCGGTATCATTTCCGACCCGACAACCAAAGGCGTAAGCGACAGCACTCAGGCTCTTACATATGAAGCACCAAGAGCGAATGAAACGGAGGGTGAATGATGAATTTTAGATTGTGTGATACAGTTGAAATGATGTTCAGTGACGATTACAAAAAACGCTTTGTGGCTGAATATGTGCAAACGAAAATCAGATATAAAAAGCTTCATAGAATGACAACTAAATATGAAGCGGGCACGCTTGATTTTGAGCCGCAATGTTCTTTGGAACTTCTCAAAGAGCAAAAAATGCATATGGGTAATTACATCCACACGCTTGAAGTGCGGGCTGAAATTGAAAATATACTGCTCCCGGAGGTGTGAAAATGAACTACTCTGAATTTGTTAGCAAGTATCTTGGCAAATCAACCGACTACGACGGCGCATACGGCGTTCAATGTGTAGACCTTATCAAGGCTTATTTGCACGATGTTTTCGGTGTTACGGCAGGAAGTTGGGGCAATGCTCGGTTCTATTGGATTAACTTTGCGTTGCATGCACCGCTTAAAGCGAATTTCGATAAAATCAAAAACACTGCACAGCTTGTCCCGAAGCGTGGTGATATAGTTGTGTGGAATAACTCCGTAGGTAACGGTTGTGGACACATAGCAATAGCTACAGGCGAGGGTGACACACGCAGCTTCTATTCTTATGAGCAGAACTGGAACAGCAAACCGATGAAAAAGGTTAAGCACACCTACGCAGGCGTATATGGAGTGCTTAGACCGAAAGACCAAAGCAAGGTTGCACAAAGCTCCGGTAATGCTTCAAGTGCTTCAAACGGAAGCTATCCCACGCCTATAACTTGGCGAAACGGAAGCACACCCGAAACAGTATATGCTGTTAATGACTGTACAGATAAAATCGGCACTGTATATGCAAAGAGCACGGCTCAGTGTTATAGCAAGGCAGGTAACTGTTACTTAATTGTGTATTCGATTAAGAACGGTCAAGCGCACAAGGCGGGATTTGTAGCTTACGCTGGCGGCTTGAACGGAGCTCCACCTCAATCAAAAACCTGGCGCAACGGAAGCACACCCGAAACGGTTTATGCTGATACAGCCAGAGATACACGAGTAGGTAGCATAGATAAATACGAAAGCTGCTATTGTTTAGGTAGAATTGACGGTATGTATCTTGTGCTATATAAAGTAAACGGCACAAACAAGCAAAAATGCGGATTTGTAGGTTACCACGGTTAGCCGCAGACAAAGAAAAAGGGCGGGGAGCAATCCCCGCCCTTTTTTTGCTATTCTGTTTCTTTATAGGTCAGAATTTTTTCGATGAGCAATTTTTCAACCCATTCTTTCGGTTGGCTTTTTCCGGCGTCCCAATCCTCGATTGTGCGCCGAGGAATACCGAGCCATTCAGATAACCCTTTTTGAGTTAAGCCAACGGATTTACGAGCTTCCTTAACCGTCATTTTGATTCCTCCTATTCATTGTTGAAAGAAAAGTATTGATTTTTTCTTTCACATGGGTTATACTAAAGACACGAGGTCAGGGGCGTTTCCGCCCCGTCCCCATTACCGTTTCCGATTTCGTTTGCTGGACTTTCTCGGAGCGGTTTTCTTTTTGCCTTTTAAATGCACAACCAAATTGATTGTGCTTACCGTGTTAGCCCACACAGCAAAGGCAATTTCGAAAATGTCTTTAGCTTCCGTTTTCCTCACCTCCTCACTACTCTTATATTATACCACGAATTTCGTGGAAAGTCAAGCAAAAATTCAAAAAATTGTAAAAAATATTATCAAAAAGTATTGAAATTGTGAAAAAATATGTTATTATATAAAAGTAAATGTTGCATGCATTTACATCTTCTCATAGCGGCGGCTGTAATGGCTGCCGTTTTTCTGCTTTTATAAGCATATTTATTATATCTAAATGCAATACGGCGGCCCTAACGGAGAACTCGGAGCATCACTCAGGTATCTTTCTCAAAGATATTCAATGCCGCTTCCGGAGCTTAAAGGCTTGCTCACGGATATAGGCACGGAGGAGCTTGGCCACCTTGAAATGATAGGCACAATAGTGCACCAGCTCACAAAAAATTTAACGGAAAAACAAATAGAGGAAAATCCCGGCTTTGCGGCATATTTTGTGGATCACACCGCGGGCGTGTATCCTGCGGCGGCAAGCGGCTTTCCTTGGAATGCGGCCTCAATTCAATCAACGGGCGATCCTATTGCGGATTTAAACGAAAACCTTGCCGCCGAGCAAAAGGCCAGAATCACTTATGATAATATTTTGCGCCTGGTGGATGATCCTGATGTTATCGAGCCTATCAAGTTTTTGCGCGAGCGTGAAATTGTTCACTATCAGCGCTTCGGCGAGGCGCTGCGCCTGCTGACCGATAAAATGAACAGTAAAAATTTCTATGCCTTTAATCCCGGGTTTGACGGCAAAAAGTAATGCGCTCTCCGGCGGAGAGCCGCCGCTTTTTCTGCGGCGCTGCGTTTCTTGAACAGTAAAAAGGAGCAGTTTGTAACTGCTCCTTTTTGTGTTGTGTTTTTATTTTATTCTTCCCATTTCATAATGGTTTTGCCGAATGCTTTTTTAGTGTCTTTTTCAAAGGCAGCTTTTATGTCTGCCACGGTGCGCACGGTGTTTACCGAGCTTATCAGGTTGCCGAGGTAATCAATGATTTCCGGGTTTGATTCATACATTGCCACGGTTTTTTCAAAATCCGAAACACCGCTGCGCGATGAGCCGAAAAGGCGCAGCCCTTTTTCAAGCACCATGCGTGTGTTTATCTGCACGGGATATTCGGAAACTCCGAGCAGCGAGATTGTGCCCTCCGGCTTGATCAAATCGATTATTTGCTCTATTGCCACGGGGCTGCCGTTTCCGCCGACGCATTCAAAAGCGTGGTCAACGGTTAATCCGCCCGGAATTGCATTTACCGCATAGGTTGCATCGGCAAAAGTGAAATCCGCAAGCTTGCCGTATGTTTTGCCGAAAACGAAAATTTGCGATTGCGGAAAAGTCTTTTTGAGAAAAAGAGCGGTTATATAGCCCAAATTACCGTCGCCCCAAACGCCGATGCGCTCGCGGCGGGCGTGGGCGATTTTGTTAAAGCGGGTTATGGCGTGCACGGAAACGGAAACTATTTCCGTAAACGCAGCCACATTTAAATTTATGCCTTGCGGCAGCGGCACAAGCCTTTTCGGAGAAATTTCAACATATTCCTGCAAAAATCCATCCATTGAAGAGCCGCAGAATTTAGATGTTTTTAAATAATTTTCGGCGATATAATCATCTTTTTCGCATGGCGCATTAGGCACCATAACAACTCTGTCGCCGCTTTTAAAGGTGCCGGTGGGGTCAAAAACAACTTTGCCTATGCCCTCGTGAATAAGAGCCATCGGCAGCTTTTGCGCCAAAACCTTTGGGTCTCTTGTGCCAAGGTAATAGCGCATATCGGCATTGCAAATTGAAAGGTGAGTGGGGCGAACTATTGCATTTTGCCCAAACAGCTCAATGTCTTCAAAAGCAATTTCAAAGCGCCTTGGCTCGGCAAGGCGGTAAACGGTGTTTATCATTCTTCATCCTCCAGCAGGGAGCGGGCAACACGCAAATCATACGGGTATGTGATTTTAATATTAAAGGTTTCGCCCTCAACAAGCGCCACCTTTTCGCCCTTGAGCACAAAAATTTTTGCGGCGTCCGTTAAAATATCTTTTTCCTCGGCGGAAAGCTCGCCGTAAAGCTGCTTCAGCTTCGCCGCCTTAAAGGATTGCGGAGTTTGCCCTTGATACATATGGCTTCTGTTTGGAATTGAGCTTATTGTTTTTTCGTTTGTGGATTCAACTATTGTGTCTGTTGCTTTAATCACGGTGTCGCAGGCACCGTATTCGCGGCAGGCGGCAATGTTTTCCTCAATGATTCTGTGCGTAACAAACGGGCGCACGGAATCGTGGGTAACGATAATCGTATCATCGTCAAGGCCGAAATTTTGCTCAATGTAATCAACGGCGTTCATAATTGTTTCGTTTCTTGTGGCGCCGCCTTCGATAACGCAAACCTTGTTTTGTGCGGGTGCAATGTGCTTTTTGATAAGATCCTTGGTGTGCTCCACCCATTGCGAAGGGCAAAGCACTATCACCTTTTCAAAATCCGGGTAGGTAAAGAATTTTTCAATTGTGTATATTATAACCGGCTTGCCTTTTAGCGTTAAATATTGCTTAGGCTTGTCGCCGCCCATGCGAGAGCCTATTCCGCCGGCAAGAACTATTCCGTAAACCATAATATCTCCTTTCGGCAATCGCCGCTTTGTGTGATTTGATATTTATATATTATCTTAAAGCGCGATACATTTCAAGAATATTTTGCTTTGAAAGCGCAATCGGGTTGCGCTCCATAAGCATGCTCATGCTTTTTTCCGTTAGCTCGGCGATTTGCTCATCGCTTGTGCAGCCGATTTCGCTCAGGCGGCTGCGCATTCCCATTCGTTTTTTCATAGCTGAAATTTCATTTGCCATTTCATAGGCGTTTTTAAATCCGCACTCGCGGGCAAAGGCGGCAATTCTGCCGTTTTCGTCTGCATTGTCGGCGTTGAATTTCACAAAGTAATCAAGCGTAAAGGCGCAGGCTTCGCCGTGCGGCACGCCGTAAAGATTTGTGAGCGGGAAAGAGCAGGCATGGCTGCCCGTTGTGCGCGGGTGTGAAAAAGCAACTCCCGCCGTTATGCTGGCCTGCGCCATTTTTTCGCGCGCCTCCAAATTATTCGGCTCGTTGTAAGCCTTTTCAAGGTATTTAAACACAAGCTTTGCCGCATAAACCGAGCACGCAGAGCAAAGCGGCTGATTCAAGGTGCTCCAATAGCTTTCGATTGCGTGGCTCAGCACATCAAGCCCTGTTGACGCCGTAACGGCAGGGGGCACCGAAAGGGTAAGCTCCGGGTCTATTATTGCAATTTTGGGATACATTGCAGGGTCGTTCATAGGCGCTTTAAGCCCCTTTGCCGTGTCCGTAAGCACAGAAATGTTTGTAACCTCGCTTGCCGTTCCGCTTGTGGTGGGAAATGCAATCATCGGAATCACTTCGGCAGCGTTAACGGGCCTGCCGCCGGTGTGGTATTCGGCAATTTTGCCGCTCCCCCTTGCGATTGCCGCCGCCGCTTTGCAGCAATCCATCGGCGAGCCTCCGCCCAGCGCCACGGCAAAATCGGCATTGCAGCTGCGCATAAGCTCGGCGCAGGAATCAACATTATCCGTGGTTGGATTCGGGCGGATGTCCGTGAAAATCTCTTTTATTTTGCCGCCGGAATTTTTAATAAATTCGTTTGCAACACCGCGCTTTGCCACGCTTGCAGAGCAAACAAGCACGCCGCGCGTGCCGCCCGTTTCATCTATATACTTTTCGATTTCGGCGCGCTTTCCGCTGCCGAAAACTATTTTAACGGGCAGGTTAAATTCCCATTGCATAAAATCAACTCCGTTTCGATTTTTGTTTATACGGCTATTTTATCACTATTGTGCCCTCCGTTCAAGTTTATATTGCTTTTGCGGTGTTTGGAAATGAATCGGCGAGCTTGTGCGGCAACGCTGTTATAAAAAATCAACCCTCCCGTTGCGGGAGGGCTGATGAAAAGGGTTTTATTATGCGCTTTGGAGCGAGACGGGTTTGTTTTCTGCCTTCTCACGATTTTGAAAAAAGCGCTTTTGATTTTTTGCCTGTTTAGCTGTTGCGGCGCTTTTTGGCTGCGGGAATTGCGGCCGCCGCTGTGATGCAGGAAAGGAAAAGCATCATCGCAAAAGCAGTTGCTTTGAAGTTGCTGCCTGTGCTCGGGCTCTTGCCGCTTGTGCCGCGATTTGAATTTCCGCTTCCTTTTTGATTGCCGTTTTGGTTGCTGCCGTTATTATTATTATTATTATTTTGGCTGTCGCCGTTCTGATTGCTTCCGCCCCGGTTGCCGCTTCCGTTTTGATTTTCATGTGATGCCAAAAGCTCAAAATCGGTGCTGCAATCGCCATCTGTAAACAAAACGGTGATTGTGTGCCTGCCTGCGCCCAGCTTTTCAAGGAAGCTTGATGCAAGAGTGATGATTGTGGAGCCCTCCTTGGCTGTGTAATTTTCGGGGGCTACGGTTACGCCGTCAACCTTAACGCCGGTGAATTTGTCAAAGCTGCCGTTTGCACGCACGGTTAAAGCGCTGCCGTTTCCGGCCGTGATTTGCGAATGAGCGCCGTTTATGATTTGGTAATCGTTTTCGTTTCCGCTTTTTGAAGGCGTCATCTCAAGATTTGTGTCTATCCAATAAACTTCGCCGTCCGAATCAAGAGAGCAGCCGCATTGTGAAAGGTCAATGCTTTGCCCGTTAATCACAAGCTTTGTGCTTTCGCCGAATATGTAATTTTCTTTATATCCAGCGGGCGTCAGCTTGAAATAAATTCTGTATCCGTATGTTTTGTTTGCATCAAATGCGGTAACAAGCTTGCCCCAGCTGCCTTCATGGTCGCCGTATCTTTCGTTCCAATATTCGCTTGAGGTAATTCCGCCGTCATCGCAAATCCAACCCTCGTGGTCAATGTAATACGGTGCGCCTTCGGGCACGGTTGCGGTGAAAACAGGCTTGTCGCCGTCCTTAAAGTTCAAAGTTACGCCGGAAACATTAAGAGTGTCAATGCAACGCTTTTCTGCCGGTGTGAATGTTGCGAGCGCTGTTGCAAAAAGAGTTTTTCCGTCTTTTGAAACGCTTGTGTTGCTTGCGTTCACGGTTTTGTCTTTAAATGTTACGGTTGTGTTTGCATCAAAATATTTGCCGTTTACCGCTTTAAGCATAAGGCTGTACATATATCTTTTGCCGGCCTCAAAAGCGGTTATCTTTTTGTCGCTTGCAAGGGCATTGTTCATTTCGGGATCGGAATACCAAAACTTAACGGGCACAAGCTCGCCGCTGCCGTTATCCTGCATTTCCTCCCAACATTCATAGGAAACATCTGCGTTAACCTCATCATCTGCAAGCACAAAGGCGCTTGATTCGGGAGCGGCACCTGCTTTGTAGTTGGAAATTGTGTCAGATATTTTTAAATTTGAAACGGGAGTCATCTTGTATCTGAGCTCTGCCCAAAGAACAAGCTTGCTTGTGCTTTCTTCTTGGCCAAACTCATTTGTGAACGGTATGCCGTTAACAACGCCGGAAATGTTAATGTCTTTTGCAAAAACATAACCCTCGTCGCTTTCAAGGCAAATGTCGTATTCGTATTCCTTTCCTTTTTCAAAGGTTGAAAATTTTTCATCCTCCGAAAGGCCGGCTGCCATTTCGGCATCGGAATACCAATAGCGCTTTGTAAAGGTTGTGTATTCATCTTCTCTTTCAATCTCTCGCCAGCATTCGTAAGCAATTTTGTATTTTGCCCCGTCTTCCGTAACAGACGCTGCCGCCCTCGGCGAATCACCTGCCGAAAAATTCGCATCTATGTCTATTTTTGCGGAAGTAAGCTCCGTGTCGCCGGCAAAAGCGGTAATCGGTAAAATCGAAAGCACAAGGCAAAGCGCGGTAAGCATTGCCAAAAGCTTGGTTTTACGGTGGTGAGTGGTCTTTTTCATATAAATTCTCCTTTCGGTGTTGTTCGGCTGTGCCGTTAAATTCATTATAGCAAAAGGATTTGAAAATATGATTTTTATTTCCGCATTGGTTGTTGCCTAAACGGAAATTGTTTCCTTTTTTTCGGAAAAGGTTGTATAATTATAATGAAAAAGATTTGTCTTTTGCGGTAATGCAGGGTGTGCGGCGAAAAATGCCGCCGCACCGAGTATTTATAACGGAAAGGGGTTGCCGCGATGAGGTTTTATGATAAGCTAAACGAGCTTGCAGAGGATTGCAATTGCACGGCAAAGGAAATATGCAGGGCGGCAGGAATTTCAGAGGCGTCATTCAGCCGCTATCGTTCCGGCGAGCGTGTGCCCGATTCCGATTCGGAGGCGTTTTCCGGGCTTTGCTCCGGCATTGCGTAAATTTCAAGCAAAAACGGAAAGCCAAAAACGGCGGCAGATGTGGCGGCAGAGCTTTTGCAGTGCGATGATGTTTGCCTTTTAAATTGCGAGCAGCTGCGCAAAAATTTCAATGCCCTGGCAGAGGCTCTGAATATCAGCATTTCAAGGCTGTGTAAGTTCACAAATTATGACAGCTCAACGGTTTATCGCATAAAAAGCGGCTCCCGCAGGCCTGCGGAGCCGAAAAAGTTTGCATCGGCCGTTGCGGATTTTACTGCTGTTGAAATGAGCGACGATAGTGGCATTGCGGCAATGGCACTGCTTTTTGATTGCCCGGCAGAGGCGCTTGCGGAGGAAAAATCGCGCAAAGAGGCGGTGCTTAATTGGCTGCTTACAGAGCATGATTCCGAAGACGGCAGGGTTTTTGATTTTCTTTCAAAGCTTAATGAGTTTGATTTAAACGAATATATAAAGGCGATAAAGTTTGATAAATTAAAGGTGATAACGGCGCCGTTTATCACAAGGGGATCAAAATTTTATTACGGGCTGGGCGAAATGATGGAAAGCGAGCTTGATTTTCTTAAAGCCACCGTGCTTTCAAAATCAACCGAGCCGGTCACAATGTTCAGCGATATGCCGATGGCGGAAATGGCAAAGGACCCCGATTTCCCGAAAAAGTGGATGTTCGGCATGGCAATGATGCTGAAAAAAGGGCTGCATCTTAATCAAATTCATCATCTTGAGCGCTCTTTTGAGGATATGATGCTTGGGCTTGAAAGCTGGATTCCAATGTATATGACAGGGCAAATCTCGCCCTATTATTTCAAAAACAATCAATCAGGTGTGTTTATGCATTTGCTTAAGGTTTCCGGTGCGGTGGCGCTCGACGGGCAGGCAATTTCCGAATGCCACGAAAGCGGCAGATATTATTTAACAAAAAATAAAGCAGAGGTTGAATATTATAAGCGCCTTGCGCAGGATATGCTTAATGCGGCTTCGCCGCTTATGGAGATTTACCGTGCCGATTCCGCCGAATAACTAAAGGCTTTTGTTATGGCAGACAGCCGCACTCCCGGCCAAAGGCGTTCCGTGCTTTCAACGCTGCCGCTTTATACAATGCAGCCCGAGCTGCTTGAAAAAATTCTTGCAAAAAACTCCGTTTCGCAAGGCGATTGCAAAAAAATAAAATCCTTTGCCGCCCTTCAAAGGCAGGCGGTTGCTGCCGTGCTTGCGGCAAACAGGCTTGTGGACGAGGTGCCGCTTGTTTCAAAGCAAAATTTTGAAAGCGAAATCCGTAAACTGCCGCTTTCGGGCGCATTTTATGAAAAAGATGTGCTTTATGATTATGAGGATTATGCCGAGCATTTGCGCCAAACGCTTGATTTTGAAGCGGCGCATCCGAATTATTCCCTGCTTCAAACCGAAGAAAATGCTTTTTGCAATTTGCAAATAATTATGAATTTGGGGCATTGGGCAATGGTTTCAAAGGAAAAATCGCCGGCAATTCATTTCGTTATCCGCCATCCCAAGCTGCGCGGCGCAATAGAAAAATTTTCTCCGCCGATTGTTGAAAAATAAAGAAAAAGCCGCTCTGAGGGTCAAATGGCCCTGAGCGGCTTCGTTTTTTGTTAAAATATAAATATCGGATTATTTTTGCTCCGGCTTAAAATCAAAAACGCAGGTTTCGCTGTTGCCGAAATATTTTTCCGCAAGCGGGGTGAGCTCGTCACCGTCGCCGTAATCGGGGGATTTCATTTCGTAAACCGCTTCGTTAAAGCCTGCCGAATAATCGTTGTTTTTTGCAAAGGCAAAGCCGTATTCAATCCTGTCAAGCTCGCCGGGAATGATTTTAAACGCTGCATAATCCGGGTATGCATAAAGGCTGAAATCATCGATGATAACGGCATCGATGTCGCCGTTGTTCAAAGCGGCAAAGGCTTCGTCTGCCGAGGAATATGCCTCTGCCGAGGCAAGCGAATTTTTAACGGCAAAATTATCGTTAAGCGCGGCCGCCGCAGTCTCGGAAACCACACCCGCTTTTGCGCCTGCAAGGTCTTTGTAAGAGGCAATTCGGCTTGATTCGGAAACCGCTGCAACTATGCGGTTTTCAATAATGTTTGCGCTCCAATTGTAATCCTCGTTTGCGGTGCCCGTGTTCTTTTGCATTGCACCTATGAAAATCATTGCGGTATATGTTTTTCCGTTTTCATCCGTGTAAGCTGCGTCCTCACCCAATTTGTAGCCCTCGGGCACCTGCACGAATTCATAGTTTTTGTAGTCGCCCTTAAAGGAATCAAAGGCGTTTTTGAAAAGCTCAACATCAAAGCCGGTAAGCTCGCCGTTTTCGTCCTTATAAAGAAACGGAGCCTTTTCCGCCGTGTATGCCACAAGCATTGTGCTTGATGTAATTTCATCTGCCTCTTCGTTTTTATTTGAATTGCTGCAGCCTGCAAAAAGCGAGCCTATAAGCAAAACGCAAAGCAGGGCGCAGGTGATTTTCTTCATTGCTTTCAAATCAAAATCCTCCTAACAAGCTTTTGAAAATTTATAATGTAATTTTAAATCATTATGCGCCCAAAGTCAATAAAAACGATGTGCGTAATCAATGTTTAATAATGCACGGCGCTTTTAATTTGCGCTTGCGGCGATTGTTTTTTCTTATTCCTCGGCAAACAGTTCGCCGATTTCCACCTTCAGCACCGTGGCAATGGCGCGAAGCTCAATATCCGTAACTGTTCGTGATTGATCCTCGATTCTGGAAACGGAACCTCTGCAAACATAAACGCCTTGCAGTTCCAGCAAATTTGAAAGCCGCTGTTGGCTCATTTTTTGCAATTTTCTGTGCTTTTTTATTTGTGCGCCGGTGCAATTTGTTTTGTCGCCGTCTATTATGCGTGCCATTGTTGTTCTCCTGTTCTTTGATAAATTGTCTTGACACAAGACAATTTATATTGTAAAATGACTTTGGATTATTATTGTCCTATCATAAGACAATGTTGAAATTTAAGCGGCTGAAATTATGCACGGCACGCATGATTTGGCTTGCCGCAGGATTAAAGCAATCAAAATCGCGTTCGTCTGGAGGAATGATTATGTCGGAAGGCTTTTGGGGCGGTCAGTTTATAGATGTTATCGAATATGTTGATGAAAGCAATAAAATGCTTGTGAGCAAGTTTGAACGCCGAGGCGATGAAATTAAGCAGGGTGCAAAGCTTATCGTTCGCAACGGGCAGTGCGCCGTTTTTGTTTTTCAGGGCCGCATTGCGGATATCTTCGCGCCCGGTTCATATAAGCTGAATACGGGTAATCTGCCTGTTCTTTCAAGCTTGGCGGCACTGCCTTATAAATTCAATTCGCCTATTAAATCGGATGTGTATTTTGTTAATACCACTCAGTTTATAAATAACCGATGGGGCACGAAAAATCCAATTCTTATGCGCGATCCCGATTTTAATGTTGTGCGCGTAACGGCGTTCGGCACCCATGCTTTTCAAATAACGGATGTTAATCGCTTTATGACTCAGGTGTTCGGCGCGCGAAAGCTGAATATGACCTATGATATTTTGTCTTTTTTAAACAGCTTCGTTTCCGAATCCGTTTCCGCCGCAATTGCCCAAAGCAAATTGCCCGTGCTGGATTTGGCAACTTCTTATCGTGAGTTTTCAAAAACCGTTTTGGATTATGCAAATCAAAAGGCGGCAAATCTGGGCTTTCGCTTCACCGATTTGGCAATAGAAAATATTTCTTTGCCGCAGGAAGTGGAAAAGCTGATAGACGAGCAATCCGGCGTGGGAATCGCCTCTAAAAATATGGATCGCTTTGTGCAATATCAAACGGCGCGCGCCATGCGCGAGGCATCTAATAAGGACGGCGGTTTGGCGGCTTTGGGCGCAAGCTTTGCATTCGGCAGGCAAATGGCGGATACCGTCGGCCAAGCCTCTGTAAAGGAAGAAAATAAAGTTGAAAAACTGCGCGAATATAAAAAGCTGCTTGATGAAGGCGTCATCAGCGAAGTGGAATTTACGGAAATAAAGAAAAAATTACTTGATTTATAAAGGAGCGATAAATAATGAAATGTGATTCTTGCGGCGCACCGGTTGAAAACGGAAAATGCACCTATTGCGGCAAGGAATTTGCTCAGCCTCAAAGCAGTCTGAAAACACCTCCCGCGCAGCCGAACGGCGGGTCTTATTATCGGCAGACGCCGAATTTCGGGCAAGGCGGTTATGTGCCTCGGCCGCCCGTGCAGCAGGCACCGCCGAAGAAAAAGCAAAGCTTTTGGTCAAAAACGGGCACGGTCGTTTTTATGCTTATATTCTTCCCGCTTATCGGCGTTTGCCTTATGTGGGGATATAAAAAATTTAATTTGGCGGCAAGAATCGTAGTCAGTGCCGTTATCGTGTTTGTGCACATCGGAATTTTTGCGGGCGGCAGTGCGGCGTCTTCCTCCGAAGCGGAAAATGCCGCTTCTTCCTCTGTGTCAAGTTCTGTTTCGGCGGAGGAACAAGAAAAATCGCAGGGTCAAATAGGCAATTATATATGCACGGTTAAATCCGCCGAAAAGTGCAAAGATTGGAACGGTGAAAACGCCGTAAAAATCACCTATTCCTTTACGAATAATTCATCGGATGCCGAAAGCTTTGATTTGGCGCTTCAGGACGAAGCTTATCAAAACGGAGTGGAGCTTGAAAGCACCTTCACCGAAGACGATTTGGATGATATGGGGCTTGAAGCCAAGGTTAAGCCCGACTCAAGTAAAGAGGTTTCAAAGGTGTATGCCCTGCGCGATGATTCCGCAGATGTGGAAATCGAAATCAGTGAGTTTGCCTCCTTCGGCTCGGATAAGTTGAATTATACGGTTGAATTGGATTAAGCGGGAAAAATACAGCTTGAAATAAAAAAGGAACGGCTCAGCCTCCCTGCTGGTAAGACAGTAAAATCAAATTTCTTGGAACAGGCATGATTTCGGTCATGCCTGTTCCGCTTTTAGCAGCTCATCCACGGGAATGTAGCCCACAAGGTCGTACTTGATATGTACCTTCTGCCTGCGCTTACCGCTGGACTTGTCAGGTGCATCTACATAGATCGCCTTGACAAGCTCTCTGAGGGCATAGGGCGTCAGCTCCGTGAGGGTGCTGTTTCTCTTTACCCGCTGAACAAACTGCTCGATATTCTCTGCCTGCTGCTCCTGTTCACGGATTCGCTGTTGCAGACCATTGACCTCAGTCTTGAGGTTTTTCTGTTCTTCGGTGTAGTTTTTGCTCATCATGGCGAAGCGTTCATCATCCAGTTTTCCGGCAACATTGTCCTCATAAATGCGGATGAACAGACGGTCAAGCTCTCCAATTCGTTTCTCAGCCTGCGCCAGCCGTTTCTTGCACAACCGCATGGTTTCCTCGCTCTGCACACGGAGCTTTTGCTCCATTTCCGAACGGAAATATGCCTCATAGCGAGTGACCACCGATATGACCTCCTGGATGTGCTTCCAGACGAGTTGTTCCAACACGACAGCCCGGATATAGTGTCCGCTGCACTTATCCTTGTTGGTTCGGTGGGTGGAGCAGATGAAGAAGTCCTGCCGCTTTTCAAAGTAGCTGGTGGTGGAGTAGTAGAGCTTTTGCTTGCAGTCGTTGCAGAATACCAAGCCGGAGAACATATTGCTTTTGCCGGTTGCTGTTCTGCGATGCCGCTGCTGCCGGATCTCCTGCACCTTATCAAAGACCTCCAATGAGATGATTGCCGGATGAGTGTTATAGAAAATCCTGCGATTCTCTATTGGATTCTCCCGCTGCTTCTTGTCATAAATGGAGTTGGTGTAGGTCTTGAAATTGACCGTGCAGCCGGTGTACTCCATGTATTCGAGAATGTAGGCAACGGTGCTTTCGTGCCAGCGATACTCGTTCTCCGGCGTCTGATGCGGCGTTTTTCTGCCATCCCGCTGTTTATAGGCGGTGGGATTCAGCACCTTTTCCTTTTCCAGCAGAGCGGCGATCTGGCTCGGACCCTTGCCCTCCATGCAAAGCGCAAAGATCCGCTTCACAACCTGTGCAGATTCCTCATCAATCACCCACTTCTTAGGATCGTCAGAGTCACGCTTATAGCCGTAGGGAACGTTGGTGGTCAAGCGCTCTCCACGCTCACCCTTCGCTTTGTTGACGGCACGGATTTTGCGGCTGGTATCTTTGGCAAAAAACTCGTTAAACCAGTTCTTGATGCCTGCAATGTCGTTGTCGGTGCTATTGGGGTCAATGGTGTCGAAGTGGTCGTTGATGGCAATATATCGCACGCCGTACTGAGGAAACGTGTAGTTGATATAAAGCCCTGTCAGCGAGGAATTACGACCGAGTCTTGAAAGGTCTTTCGTAATCACCACTTCCACATGACCGGCTTCAATTTCCGCAAGCATTCGCTGAAAGCCGGGACGGTTGGAAAAATCCACACCGCTGTACCCGTCATCAATAAAGAACGTCGGGTTCGGAAAGTGCTGAGATTTTGCATACTCCGTTAACATAATCTGCTGATGCTGGATGGAGTTCGACGGGTCATCCTTGCCGCCTTTTTCTTTGGTGTCCTCCACGGACAGTCTGCAATAAAGCGCTGTGATTTTGTCGGTTGCCCTTAACATATTGTAGTCCTCCTTCGGTGGGGCAACTGCCTGAACAGGATTGGATTCTTGGTTTATATCAAGAGAAACGTCGTTACTCATCGGCGTCCTCCGTGATACCGTTTTTATCATCGGCAGCGTTCTGTTCCATGATGCGTCTGAGCTTCCTGTCGAGGGTTTCCGTCCCCTCGTAGCTGCCGGTTACGGTGTATTCCGTGCCGCCGTGTTCCTCCACGATTTTGACGTCGGGCAGCCAAAAGGCGGACGGATTTTTCACAACAATGCTGCCCTTGTCATCGAAAGAAAACTCCCTCTTGGGGGCATCGTCGGGGCGCGGCTTGACCTTGGCATACGGGTCAGGATTGGAGAAATAAAACGAGCGGATTTCAGCGTCCTCCTCGCCGTTATCAAAATCATCGTCGGCAAAAATCTCGTCCAGTTCTTCGTCGGTCAGTTCGATGATCTCATCATTCTTCTCTTTCGGATTCACTTCGTCAAGCCTCCTTCACTTCAGTTCATTTTATGTAAAAATTCAGTCGGAGTAGCAAAACGGACGAACGCCGTCAATGGTCAAGATGAACGGCTGCGCCGCCATTGACAGCGCCCGTCCGTTTCGCTTTTTGGCAGACAAGGCGGCGGTTGCCGCCGATTTCCATTTAAGGAAATGGCGCTTGCTAATATGGGAAACGGAGAATAGCAAGCACAGCAAGTGTAGCTACACTTGCGAAAACCGGCGTGGTATGACCGGGATTTCCTTGCAGAATAGCAAGCAAATCCGGTGAGTACCCACACCGGAGCTTGCCATTCCGGCAAGCAATGCACGGCGGTACCCACTCGTGCAAAAACTTGTTGGGCAGCATCCCAAACCCTTTAACAATTTCGGAGAAAGTGGCTGTGCTCCTGCGGAGCTGTTCCTCGTAAAAATCGTAATAAGACAGTCACGACTTTTGTGGTTCTCCCTGTTTAGAGATTTTCTCGCCATCGGCAGTTGGAAAAGTCCCCTCCATAGCCATGGTGCGAAGATAGGCACTAAGATTATCCGTGCCGGACTCCATCATTCGCTGCTTGATGGCAGCAAGCTCTTTTTCGTCTACAAAGAATTTGACCTGTATCGATCGCTTGCGATTTCTGTTATCCGGCATAAAATTTCCTCACTTGCTTGTTCTATAAAATACAAAGCAGCTCAGATAGCTTGTTGATCTGATAATCCACAATCCCTTTACCGAACTCTGCACCTTGATATTTTGCAAGCCCGTTCTTAATCCAAACAGTTTTCATACCCAGTGCTTTGGCAGGGATCATATCATTGTCCAGCCGATCACCGACCATCACGCTTTCCTCGGCACAGCACCCTGCGATTTCAAATGCTCTTTCAAAAATTTTCTTGTTCGGTTTGGCATATCCGATTTCCGCGGATGCAGCAATCACGCCAAAGAATTTCCGTAAGCCCCAAAACTCTAGGCGTTCGGCTGTTCCAGAACTCTGATTTGCGATAATCCCAAGTTGATACCCTTTACCACAGAGAGCAGCCAGTGTGTCGTGTGCATCTGAGTAGGGAACTTCATCTTCCGGGTGCCACGGCGTTTTCGTTAATCCAAAATGCTTGATCGCGGCAGAATTGCCATCAAGACCTTGCTTTGCGAAAGCAATACGGGCATTGTCAAATCCCTGAAAGGTGATACTGGTGCCGGAAATCATATCTCGTACCCGATGATCGTAGGCGGCTGCTTCATCAACGAGTGTCGAGCCGACGTCAAAGAAAATCCACTGGGCCATGTGAAATCCCCTTTGCTTGTACTAGTTCATGTTCCAGCACATCTGCAAAGCGCTGTATCGGCGCTGCAAGTGTTTCTGCATAGTCAAAGGTCAGTTTATCCTCCTTATATTTCAGCGGATTTCTGCGAACCCTTAACGCATATTGCATTGCGTCTGCATCGGGGCAAAGGTTATTTTCCAATGCCCATTCTGCGGCGGCGGTTTTTGCGATGATCCTGCCAGTGCGAAGGGTATAAATGCACCGTGCAATATCCAGCAGCCAGCCAAATGTGTAGAAGCTCCGTCCGGTGCTCTGTGCATATTGTCTGATTGTTTCATAGTGGTGTTTCACATCGGCATACAGCTCTTTGAAAGCGGGATAATTCAAGATGTTTCTAATATCCGCCCCATACAAAAGAACGCCGCTCTCGACCAACTCTGCCATGCAAAAACTGTCAAACACATAACGGTCGGTAACTCTTTCTCCGCTGGTTCCCCAATATACGACCCGGTCAGCCGCACCTGAAAGGAACGCATCTAACGTGAGCATACCGCCTTCAAAGGAACGGTAATAGAGGTTGCCCGGCTCATCTGCAAGCATCGCTTGCCGAAGTCCCACAAGCGATTGTGCCTGTCCCTCACTCATTTGGCTATCCGTCAGAGCGAGAATATCAATATCACTCCATCCCAATTTGAAATCATCTAGGACGGATGAGCCATACAAATAAATCGACGGCTTAACATCTGAAAGAATACTACTGATTTCGCGAACCATCTTATCTATTGCACGTTGCACAACATTTCTCCTCCATTCATTCCAGTCTGTCCGAAGGAATAAACTTGTTGACCGCAGTCCATATTGGACACAAAAGACAATAAATTCTCCCTCCGGCAAACCTCTCGCTCGCCTGTGTGTACACACATTATATCACAAAGATAGCCGCGTTTTCAATAGGACTCGCAGAAGTTATCATCCTAATAATGTAACTTTTCTGTGAGCATAAGCCGATTTGATGGTTTTTACGTTGCCGGACATACTCCACATTGAAATACCTACCTATCGGTTTTACCGTTTTGTGGTGTAATTAACGCAATCGCAAATATTCATGCTCATCAGGGAACGATATTCATCATAGTGTGATTTGCTGTTTCGTGGGGGCTTTTCAACGAGGATGATAACTACTTCACCCATTTCACTATCATTGCCTTACAGAGCAGAAAACAAACGTTTTTCGACCCTTAAACGCACAAAAACAGGCGGCATCCAACCGAAGTTGAATGTCGCCTGTTTTGTCCAATCCTGTTTCGCAGTTGCCGATTTCGTAATTTTCTCAAATTACTGTCTTATCGGCACACGCCCCAGCCGTTCCTTTTTTCGCCTTCCTTGTTAAACAAGGACGAGTTTATGCAGTGACGCTGTTAAAAAATCAGCCTTCCCCCGCGTCGAAACAAACTCCGTGCCGATGTAATTTGCTTTGCAAATCACAAAAAGCACTGCGATTGTTTCTCATTTCCCCAAAATGCTAAAGCATTTCGGGGACCCCGCTATTCAGCCTGAATGGCGCTATTGTATAAAATAAAACGCCTTCGTCCTTGGTGGGAGGTGAATGCGAGGAACGAGCAGACGGATGAAGGGGAGTTTTAGTAACGCTCTTGTATATAATAGTGCAGTTTAAATATAGCCCCTCATCAGTCAGCTGCGCTGACTGATTCTTTATGGAGTATGCCTCAATCCTCGAAAGCTTTTTCCTTTAACAATATCTTTTGCGCCAAGTGCTTTTAACCCGATCGGCAAAATCGTAAATCCGGCTTGGCAAAGCCGTTTTTTGTGCGCTTTGCGATTGACAAAAGCTTTGTTTGGTATTAAAATGATTGAGTATATATAAAAGAAAAGGCAAGGTTAAAATATGATTACGCTTGACAGAGTTTATAAAGCATCGCGCGTTCTTAAAGAAATTATCAGAGAAACGGATATGATTTATGCCCCGAATATCAGAAAGGGCACAAATGTTTATCTTAAAACAGAAAATTTGCAGGTTACCGGCTCGTTTAAAATCAGAGGTTCTTATTTTAAAATCAGCCAGCTTACGGATGAGGAAAAGGCGCACGGCGTTATCGCCGCGTCTGCGGGCAACCATGCCCAGGGCGTTGCGCTTGCCGCCACAAAAAGCGGCATAAAAAGCCTTATTTGCCTGCCGGCGGGCGCGCCAATCTCTAAGGTGGAGGCCACAAAGCGCTTCGGTGCGGAGGTTTGCATGGTTGAGGGCGTGTTTGACGACGCTTATAATAAAGCGCTTGAGCTTCGCGACGAAAAAGGCTATTGCTTTATTCACCCGTTTAACGATCCCGATGTTATCGCGGGCCAGGGCACAATCGGCCTTGAAATTATGGAGCAGCTTCCGAATGCGGATGTTGTTATCGTTCCGATCGGCGGCGGCGGCCTTTGCGCAGGCGTTGCCTTTGCGATAAAGCAAATCAATCCCAAATGCCGCGTTTACGGCGTTCAGGCTCAGGGTGCGCCGTCCATGCTTCATTCTGTGGACGACGGTAAAATCGAAACCCTCGACAAGGTGCAAACGATTGCAGACGGCATTGCTGTTAAAACTCCCGGCAATCTCACCTTTGAAATGGTTAATAAATATGTGGACGGCATTGTAACCGTTTCGGACGATGAAATCGCTCTTGCCATTTTAACCCTGCTTGAGCAGCAAAAGCTTATCGCCGAGGGTGCGGGCGCCGTTCCTGTTGCGGCTGTGCTTGCGGGCAAGGTGCCGGATATTGAGGGCAAAAATGTTTGCTGCCTTGTTTCCGGCGGTAATATCGATGTTACGATTCTTTCACGCGTCATCGAAAGAGGCCTTAAGATGAGCGGCAGAACGGCTCATATCACAATCGCTCTTTCCGATAAGCCCGGTCAGCTTTCCGGCGTTTCAAAAATTATTGCCGAAACGGGCGCAAATGTTACCAGCATAAATTATGACAGCACCGATCTTGATATGAATATCACGGATTGCTATCTTAAAATCGAAGTGGAAACAAGGGATTTTGCCCACATCGTTGCAATCAAAAAAGCGCTTAAGGACGCGGGCTTTGAGGTTTGCGACAGATAATCGCCCGAAGCCGACATTCAAAAAAACGAAGCGGCGCGGCGGCTTTTCACATTTTCGCCGTTGCCTGCCTGAGATAAAAAACAATAAACCGAAAGGATATGTGAATTATGGAATATGTTTCAACAAATAACGCCCCCGGCGCAATCGGCCCTTACAGCCAAGCAGTTAAGGCAAACGGCTTGCTTTTCACAAGCGGCCAAATCGCAATAAACCCCGCCACGGGCAATGTGGAGGCACAAACAATTGAGGAGCAAACTGAGCAGGTTTGCAAAAATTTGCAGGCAGTTTGCGAAGCTGCAGGCACAAGCCTTGATAAGGCGGTTAAAACGGTTTGCTTCCTTGCCGATATAAATGATTTTGCCGCTTTTAACGAGGTTTACGGCAAATATTTCACCGCAAAGCCTGCCAGAAGCTGTGTTGCCGTTAAGGCGCTTCCCAAAAATGTGCTTTGCGAGGTTGAGGTTATTGCAGAGCTGTAAAATCCTTATGGCTTGCGGATAAATCGAATATTTTGTTTCACGGCACATCGTATTATGCTTTTGCGTTATACGGTGTGCTTTTTTGCGCCCGCTTTTAATTATGCCGCATAAAATTAAAGCAAAAGGGGCGCACTCCGTAAAGAAAAATACGGAGTGTGCCCCAAGCGTTTCTTATGAAAGGCTGCGTGCTTTTTAAGCTTGCGTTGTTTGCTGCCTTGCCTGCAAATATATGTGCAAAATATATTGATATTATTCGGAAAAAGAGCGGTAAACTTTTTTATAAAGCGTTTTGCGAATGTGCTCAAATTCGTCCTTTTCAATTGCGCCGCCTGTGGTCATTATCATCAGCGGCAGCGGGTCGCGATCCTCGCCGAGCGGCGGCTGCATATATGGAAAATGATTCAGGGTAAATCCGTTTCGCTCATAAAATGCAATTCGGCGCTTTGCGGTTTCCGTTTCCGGCGGCTCAACCTCAAGGCAAAATCTTTGGTGCTCGTTTTGCAAAATCTCTGCCAAAATTTTTGTTCCCGTTCCCTGCCCGCGAAGCTCTCGGCGAACGGCAAAATGCTCGCCGTAGGTAAAATCCTCAAATCGCCAAAGGCTTATAAAGGCGTCCGTTTGCAATTCGTTTTCGGCGTTTTTTATGCCCCACACTTCATATTCCGGCAGTGAAAACAGCGCGCGCTGGCCGCTTTTTTGCCTGTATTCGTCGGTGGGAAAGCTTTTTTCGATAAGCTCGAAAATTCCGTCAAAATCATTTTTTGTCAATTTAGCAATCATTTTAATAATTCCTTTTTGTTATCGGCGAAGCGGTTGAGGTTGTTTTTCTGTATATTGACACAATGTGCTTGCAATAAATTAAGCCTTCCCCGGCGTTGAAACAAACTCCGTGCCGATGTAAAATCAACATTTTCACGCGCCGAAAATGCGTTTCCGCCGCGCAACAAAGAGCGTTTTGCAACGCTTTTCGGCGCCGAAAACGCTCTTTTATTATTTCCCGTTATTGCTTGCTGATTCTGTAAACACGGCAGCCGTGTTTTTGAAGCGATGCGGAAATCATCTTTGTGTTAAATCTTTCGTCGCTCCAAAGCTCGTGCACTTGGTATGAGCCGGCGGGGGAGAAGTTCAAATATTCATCCGCAGCGGTTTCGGTAATATCTATCGAAACTCCGCGCACATGCGCCGTTTTATTGTAAAGGCAAAGGGCGATGTCACCGTTTGAAAGCGGCCTTGCCAAAATGTCGATTCCGTGAATCGTTTTAAGCTTTTTGGCGGCCTTGCCGAGCGGATCTTGGTCTATCAGGATAAGGCTCTTGTTTGTAACCGTTTTCAAAATCGGATTTTCGGGGTTGGGTTCGCCGTCCGTGCCCAAAAGCAATCTTAAATCATTGCCGAGCACCAACGGCGCCGCCATCATGCACCAAAGGCTGAAATGAGTTCTGTTTTCCTCGTCCGTAAGTTTGCCGTTGCCCACCTCAAGCATATCCGGGTCGTTCCAAGCGCCGGGCGCGGAGTGAGCATAAAGGCCGATGTTGCGGCGGTAAATCATGTGAATGCTGAACCATTTCGGCATAATATCCGGCGTGGTGCGCCACATGTTGCCTGCCGCAAAGCCCCAGTTCCAGGGGCTTGCAAGGCCCCATTCGCAAATTGAAAAGGTGATGGGCTTTTCTCTGAGTCCCGTTTCAAACGCCACTTTTTTTGTGGCGGCTTTAAGGGCATTGCCCATTCTTTGATATTGAATAAAAGAGCTGTCCGCTCTTGTTTTAACAGGGTTTCTGAGCACAATTTCGTTTTCGCCGGCGCGCAGGCGGATAATCAGCTGCGCTCTGCCCGTTGGGCTTGGTGCTTTTGTGCTTGGGAAAAACACCTCGTGCACCTTGCCGTTAACAACCACCTGCAAATATTCTTCGTTTCTTGTGAACTGCTTGTGGATAAGCAGGGTTAAAACATATGCGCCGGCCGTGTTGATAACGGGGCGAAAGATTGCCGTGCCTGCGCCGTGGTTTAAAAGGCCTATGCCCTTGCCCGTCGGCAGCTTTTTAACCTGCAAAACTCTTGCTCTTCCGGTGAATTCGGCATTTTCGGGATAAAGGGTAAGCTCTGCCTTTTTGCCCGGCTCGCTGATTTCAAGAGCTTCAATAACCGGTGCCGCACCGCTGATTATTTTGTGGTGGCAGAAATCGTATTTAAAAAATTCACAGCCCCATTCGGCAATCGTTTGTGCGTCAAGCGTTTCTCTGCCGAGGCTGGCGGGCAAATCCTCGCAGGTGAGGGTGCCGTTTGAGGAATAAAGTCCCACCTTCATTCCCATTTGGTTTATATTGTAAATCAGGCTCTTAATGCCGGATGGGAATTTTTCCAAATCGCCCTGAAGTCTGCCGTTTTCATCTCTCATAGAGCTTTGCCAGCAGTCGTCAAGGTTAATATAGCGATAGCCGGCATCAAGCAGGCCCGTTTTTTTCATGGCTGCCGCCGTGTCTAAAATCAAATCCTCGCTTATATTTTGGCGGAAGGTGTTCCAGCTGCTCCAGCCCATTGGGGGAGTCGGTGAAGTCTCTGCCGAATAAGGCTCTTCGTTTTCAACATCCATTGTTATTTTTGTTGGCTTTGTAATCTTTTCAAGTGCGCAAATAGGGCATTTGCCGCCAAAACGATAAACAACAAACCAAACAACAAAAGCAATTATCGCCACAATTAAAATAATTAAAAGTGCTGTTAAAAATCCCATAAATTTTACCTCCTGCCGCGTGAACGGCGTGTTTTTGTGCTTCGTGCGAAAATTTGTTTTCAGTGATTTTGCACGATGAATTTTAAATTTGTGCCTGCCGAAATTTAAAGCAGGCCGATTTCTTTGTAATATTCAAGCTCTTCCCGGGCGGCGGCCGTGTTTTCATTGCTGCCGATTTCTTTTGCAAGGCGCATCATATCTTTTCGCCTGCAAAAAAGATTTTTGAAAAATCTGATTGCCCATGCAAGCGGAGTGAGCCACCGCCTGCCTTTAAGAAAGCGTATGTATGAAAGCGCGCACATTTCCTCATAGCTCGGAAAAAGCAACGCAAGCTTTGCCGAAAATCCGCCTTTGGCACTGCCGCGGGCAAGCTTTGTGCGCTCCACCACCACGGCCTTGTTTCTGCTCACATTGCCGAAGGCTCCGTGCGAGGCGATAAAATCCTCTGTTTTTTGGGTGGGGTATTCGCATTCTTTGCCGTAGCCAAACCATTTTTTGCAGATTGCAAGAATGATTTTTGCAAATTTGCCAAGCCCCATTTTTTCAAAATCCGCCTCTGCGGCTTCAATGCTTATTCCGCCCGCTTTCAGCATAACCGCCAAATCGAGCACCATTTTTATGCCCGCTCCGCAGTTGCCGAAATGGTGAGCCAGGTGCGCAAGGATATATTCAAAATGATATTGCGGCAAAAGCCTGCCCTCACAGCCGTTGAATTCCGCCTTTTGAATTGCATTTTCAAAAAATTCATCTGCCGTGCTGTTGCCTATTTTGCCGTTTATAAGCGATGTGTGTATCTCTGTAATCACACCGCCTTTTGTGTAAACCCATTCTCCGCTGCCGCAAACCGTGTTTTCAAAGCCGTTTGCGCAAAGCAGCACCTTAACCTGCTTTTGCCTGCCTTTTTCGATAAGCAAATCAATGTCGCCCATTGTTCTTGCTTCGGGGTCGGGATAAAGTTCTCGCAGCACGGCGCCTTTAAACGGCACAAACTTAATGCCGTTTTTTGCAAGCAAGGCCTTTATTTCGCCGAAAATCTGCATTTGCATATTATTTATGTAAACAGAATCAAGAAACGCTCCCTGATATTCCGCAAAAAGATTTTCATTTATCTCATTTGTGTTTTCGGCGCCGGAAATTGCGCAAAAAACAGGGCACGCAAGATTATGAATTTTTGCCGTGTTAAAAAGCAGCCTGTAATCCGTGTCGGGTTGTAATATTATTTTTTCGCCGCTTATGTATGCGGCAAGAAGCGATATAAGATATTCCTGCTCTTTCGTCATTCGCAGCGCAGTCCTTTCGGGCGGCTAAATATAATTGTGGCTGTTTAAAAATTCGTGCGCCGCCGTGATAATGCTTTTGTCGTTTTCAAATTTAAGAATGCTTAAAGCTCTGTCGTAGGTAAGCCAAATATAGTCCTCAATTTCCTCCGGCTGAATGGAGGTTGAACTGTCTGTTGTGGTGCCGACAAAAATAGAAACCTGCTTTTCAATCTTGTTTTGAATTTTGTATTTTGAAATGCTTTCAAAGCCGTCAATTATGCGCACATGAACTCCGGTTTCCTCCAGCACCTCTCTGATTGCAGTTTGCTTTTTCGTTTCTCCCGGCTCAATGTGGCCCTTTGGAAATCCCCAGTGCGCCGAGCGTTTGTTTTTAATAAGCAGATAGCGCACCTCGCCCTTGATATCTCTGTACACCACAGCGCCGCAGCTGCTTTCGTACAAACATTCAAGCTTGTAATTTGGGAAATCTTTTTCAACATCAATGTATTTTTTGATGTCGTTCACTATAAATCTTGTGCTCTTGGGAGCTGTTATAAGAATCTGCTTTCCGCCGGCCTTCGGGTTAAGAGTTGCAATCACTCTTCCGTCAAAATTACGAACGGGATGGTCTATTCCCAAAACAAATGAATAAAGCTCATCTGCATTGTAAACCGAGCCGTAATTGAGCGGAAACACAAACCGAGTGCCGTCGCGAACGGAGCCGATAGGGTCTGTTATCTTGATTCGGACATATTTTCCGAGCATTTTTTCACCACCGTGTAAAATATTAAACATAGTTCTATTATACTAAAATATAAATAAATATACAAGTGCGAATATTAAATTATGCTTTCGGCGGTAAATCGGCGCTTGCTTTGCCTGTGTTTGTGAGTAACTTTGTCGTTTTGGGATTAAAAAAGCGGCGCAGCTTTAAACTGCGTCGCTCAATTTTATGTGATTGGCAGGCAAAAACCGAACTGCTGTTTAAAGCATTCAACTTTTGCGCGTGCCGTGTTAAAAAGCCGGCCGTTATTGCGCCGAGTCTTCTTCGCTGTTGCTTGGCTGCGGTGCAAAATCGTTTTTTGCATCGGCAGATGCATTTTCTGCATCCGGCTTTGCGTCGGTGCTTGCAGCGTCTGTATTCGGCTTTGCGTCGGCGGCGGCTTCTGTGCCAGGCGTGTTAAATGCGCCTGTGCCGAAAACGCCTGCCTGCATAAACGGCATTGCAGCTTCCGGAATGTCCGCCGCCGGTGCCGTTTGTGAGGAAATATCCTTCGGCTCGGAGGGTTCCGTGGGCTCGGTTGGCTCAATAAATGCCTCCGTCGGCTCCACCGGCTTTTCCATTTCGCTGAAAAGCGGCGTTTGCGGCTCTTCAGGCTCCGTAATCGTGATTTGCGGTGCTTTCTGCTTCGGCTCCTCCGGCATATCGGGCGGATTTACCGTGTCGTTTGCAAGGGGTGCATAAATATCCTTCGGCTTTTCGGGATCCTGCGGCTGCGGGATATCCGGTGTAAAATAAGCCGGCTGAGGCTGCTGCACAATCTGTTGCGGCGGATTGAAATATGTGGGCGCATATGGATTTGCCGGTTGCTGCGGCGGGTAATATCCCTGTGCATTTGGCGCATAATTCACCGTGTTTTGCGGTTGGTTTTGCGTGTATGCTCCGCTTTGCGGCTGCTGCTGCGCGCCGAAATCCTGCGGCGGCTGAGCATAGCCATAGTAGGCACCCGGTTGAGCCGGATTCTGCTGAGGCTGAGTCGGATTCTGCACGGGCTGAGCGTATTGCTGAGTGCCGTAAGGTGAGCCGTAATATTGGCCGCCCTGCGGATTGCCGTATTGGCCCGAATATTTGGCGGCTTTTTGCGCGTCCGAAAGGAAATCATCCTCGGTTACAACGCCGAGCTGAAGTGCGCGGGCTTTGAAATTTTCGTAATAAAGCGCCTGTGTTGTGCTTACATAAGGAATAACATAGATAAGCGGGAAAACCGCGATGCAAAGTAAGCCCCACGGAATAAAGCTTAAATCAAGCGCGAAAAGCTCGCTGCGGTGGCCTTTTACTATTTTTTTACTTAGCTTGATTGCCTGCATTGGCGAAAGCTCGGGGTATTCGCAAATCAGCTGATATGTAAAATATGAACTGTAATAGAATATGATTCCCGGAATTATAAACAGCACCGAGAGCAGATCCATAAGCAGGCCTTGCAAAAATGCCGCACCCAGCTTTTTGCCGTAATTTTCAAACGCTTCTTTGTATGTAACTTTTATTCCCTCGCCAAGCTCGTATTCCCTGCCGTTTACGAATTTAACATAATACCAACTCAGTGAAACCAAAAGCGGTAATAACAAAATCCGAGCGATCGTAAGCGGATAGGAAAGCACGCTCAATGTGCTTGATGCGGCTCTTTGCGGCGCGGAAATAAGCGTTTTTTCGGGTGCGGAATTTGCCGCCGTGCCGAAATTTTCAAAATCGCTTGCGGAATTGCCGCTGCCGTCAAAATCGTTAAAATAATTTTTGTCGTTTGAATTGCCGTTGTCGGAAAAAGAATAATCGCTTCCGTTGAATATATCGTTTGAGGAGGTGGATGTAATCGAAAAAGATAATCCGCCAATTGCCATGATGGCAATCGAAACCACAAATGATGTAATAAACAGCTTCATAACCTTATCTTTGATAAGCGCTCTTGCCTGCTGTTTAATTAAGCCTCTGTCAAGATTCATAAAATCACAAGCCTTTCCGCCCTTTTATATTAGGCGCACAGAGGCGGGCGGTGCTGTGCGCCGTGAAAATTCGGTTTGTTAAAATTCGATTTTTTTCGCGATGAAGTCCTCAAGCTCGGTAATCGGGATTCTAACCTGCTCCATAGTGTCACGGTCGCGAACCGTTACGCAACCGTCCTCTGCGGAATCAAAGTCATATGTTATGCAAAACGGCGTTCCTATTTCATCCTGTCTGCGATAGCGCTTGCCGATTGAGCCTGCATCATCGTAATCAATGTTGAATTTCTTTGAAAGGTTATCGTAAACCTCGCCTGCCTGCTCGCTGAGCTTTTTGGAAAGCGGAAGCACTGCGGCCTTAAACGGAGCAAGTGCGGGGTGGAAGTGAAGCACGATTCTGGTGTCGTTTTTCTCGGGGTCTATAACCTCTTCATCGTATGCCTCGGTAAGAAGCGCAAGGAAAAGCCTTTCAACGCCGAGCGACGGCTCAATAACATAGGGCACATATTTTTCGCCCGTTGTTTGGTCGAAATATTCAAGGTTTTTGCCGCTTGTTTTAATGTGCTGCGAAAGGTCATAATCCGTTCTGTCCGCAACGCCCCAAAGCTCGCCCCAGCCAAACGGGAAAAGATATTCAAAGTCCGTTGTGGCTTTTGAATAGAAGCAAAGCTCCTCGGGCGAATGATCGCGAAGGCGAAGGTTTTCGGGCTTCATGTTAAGAGAATAGAGCCAATCGCGGCAGAAGCTGCGCCAGTAATCAAACCATTCAAGGTCTGTGCCCGGCTTGCAGAAGAATTCAAGCTCCATTTGCTCGAATTCACGCACGCGGAAAATAAATTTACCCGGTGTGATTTCGTTTCTGAAGGATTTGCCGACCTGTGCAACGCCGAAGGGAATTTTCTTTCTTGTTGTTCTTTGCACATTCGCAAAGTTTACGAAAATGCCCTGTGCCGTTTCGGGGCGAAGATAAATTTCGTCCTTTGAATCCTCGGTAACGCCTTGAAATGTTTTAAACATAAGGTTGAATTGGCGAATGTCCGTAAAATTATGCGCGCCGCAGTTGGGGCAGGGAATGTTGTGCTCTTTAATATATGCGCTCATTTCCTCGTTGCTCCAGCCGGCAACATTTGTGCCGTCAAAGCTTTCGATAAGATCGTCTGCTCTGTGGCGGGTTTTGCATTCGCAACAATCCATAAGCGGGTCTGAAAATCCGCCGAGATGGCCCGATGCAACCCATGTTTGCGGGTTCATAAGAATTGCGGCATCAAGGCCCACATTGTATTTGTTTTCCTGAATGAATTTTTTGCGCCAAGCGGCTTTGATGTTTGTTTTAAGCTCAACGCCGAGCGGGCCGTAATCCCAAGTGTTTGCAAGGCCGCCGTATATTTCCGAGCCGGGGTAAACAAAGCCTCTGCCCTTGCAAAGCGCCACAAGCGCTTCAAGTGATTTTTCTGTGTTTTTCATAGCTTTTTCCTCCATGGTAATTGCTGAAAGTTATACATATTTATAATATCATATAATGCAAAATTATACAATAAATATTTGCGCCTTATTTTTGAATTCGTGTTTGAAAAGCTCGGGAAGCACTGCTGCAAAAAAACAGCGCGTTTCTTTATCAAAACAAAAAGCACCGAGGGAAAACCTCGATGCCCAGCGTGTAGAAAAAGTCAAATTATAAATTTCTACACGCTGGTAGATTTCGAGAA